>OGCN01000228.1_pt1 | contig 99258 bp, 57 predicted proteins | sample 1570181 | NCBI WGS metagenome assembly OGCN01 (sample SAMEA4370584, study PRJEB24528) | human gut metagenome | reverse complement strand
ATGAGACAATATTAATAATTTATGCTGAATATAAAAATATTTTAGATCACTTACTTATTTATAAAAACACAAGTTGTATTTATGGATAATGTCAGTCCGTTTAGCGTTTACTGACAGTATCAATATATGTATTCCACATCAGACTTCTTAAATCTCAGGATACGGGTATCATTAGGACCTGCCGAGTTCTTCGACGGATAAAGACCGCCCATTCCACCAACGAAAAACCATCCCTGTCCATCTGAAGGATTATGAACGGCAATCAACAGATTATTATAATGGCCATGATTTATACCGTCATTATTCCACTGCGGACTTGAGCCATACCACACAACCGGTTCGTACTCTGCCTCCGACTGGTTATACATAGAAATATAAATAAGGTCTGTCAGTGACACTGTCCCTACGGTAACATCATTTCTTCTGCGTTGCCTGCGCTGTATAGTGGTACTTCCATTCCAGGCAGTAGTATGCGAGCCATCCCACATAAGCCAAATAGTTCCGCTTGTAGAATTGAATACTCTTTCAAAATTCTCCATGGATGGCAATTCATAACCGTCAGGAGCCAAAGCCTTAGCGTCTATCTTATTTATATGTTCGGCACTTGATGAATAACCTTCCAGTTTCGCCACTCCTCCATCGTCTATTACCTGAAGCCCTTGCGAACTCTTACCCTGGTAATTCCATTTCCAAAGATTGAAGAACTCGTCAGCCGTACAGTCCCTCAAATAATCGAATACGGTCTTACCTGCCAGTACCGCAGGGTCTGCAGATGAAAGAATCTGGTCTGAGAAGTTTTTCGCATCTCCTATGGCATTATACTTACACCACCACACACCATTAAGCTTTGTAACAGGCAACCCCCAGTTACGGCGTGAAATAACGTATTCTTCTCTTTCAGAACCATCGGCCGAGTTACTTATTACTATGCGCGCCTTCTGTACTCTGCCGTTTGCAGTCCTGTCGTTAGGACGCCATCCTCCAATAACGCGTACCCTCTGACCTGAGGCATCTAGTTTCACCCATTCGTCTTCTCCTTCATCGTACTCAACAGTTATAGACTTCGATGCCGGAACTGTAAATACACCTAGTTCGTTATCTATATATTTCCCGAAATCGAATGACGCGCTCTCCTCAAAATGTATCAGTCCTTCCAGTTTAACCGGATGTTCAGACATTACCACATTTATATAATCGTCGGCATAATTCTCATTCAGTCCCTTACGATGAAACATCAGTTTTGTCTCTACACGTTCCATACCAGGATACCACAGTTTCTTTGTTATACGAAAAAGATTCTTTCCAACATTCTCAGCTCCTCCTATACGTTCCACGGTCATTGGAAGTTCAGGATCGGCTATCAGCTCCAGTTCATCGTCGCAATCTATGGAGAGAACGAAATCCGAAGCACAGTGTGACAAGACTATTCCCCTGCGGTCAGAATCTACCTCTGTATTTGCAGGGAATGATGTCCCTTCCACATCCACCGTCAGACCTCTTTCGTTTGGTGCCAGATTAAAGTCACCTCCATTTTCCCAGTCTGTTACACTTAAGGTTACGTCAGCCTGTACAGATGCTTTAAACACATTGATAGTATAAACACAGTTTCTCTTTAGTGTAGAAGGCAAAGCAACTTCTTTTTCCACAGTTTCGCCATCTACATTTACAGTCAACACTGCAGAGATATTCTCCGATGCCTGTTCGCACAGATAAGCTACTCCGTATGTGCTGCCTGTAAGAGGAGTATCTATAACAGGAGTAACATCGTTGTAACCTGTACTTTCCGGCGATTCTACAGTATTACGGCGGTTAAGATACGACTGCTGTGCAACATTCCTGAACGTGATATCCGTTACAGACAAACCGTGTTCTTCGGATACGTTGACATCTATACGTGCTACTCCCCTGTAAAGTTGCAAAACTCCATGGGACGTATCTGACATATCAACAACACCACTCATATATGTAAGGTTGACACCTCCAGCATGTGGTATTGCAATTGACAACCACTCTTCCTCGGTCATACCTACATTATAAAATGAAGCGGAATTGTTTCTTTCAATATTGGCTACCATATAAAGGCGTCCCTTACTGTCATCTATCTTGATACCAGTCAAAGGATCTATATCAGAATAAACGCGTGTCATAACACCATTCTCAAAGAGACAGGCATGAAGTATTCTTATCTCTTTTATTCCGGTTGTTTCATCATTCCCGGAAGTATAATTATATGGTATCACGCGTGGTAATATTACAGAATCTGCTCCACTATGCTCGTTCACCGCTCCTTTATCTGTACATGACATTACAGCAAGCGAAACGATTATGACAAATATGTTCTTTATGGACATGTCTTTTTTATTTACTGATTATTAATAAATATATTCAACAGGAGTTTTCACACATCGTATAGTTCTAGTTTTCTGCGCATTGCTTGCCGCGAACTTGAACCAGTTTCCTCTGCCGTCACTATTAGAGTAACCTTCGATGAGCCATGTACTGCCAGAATTGCCGTATGTGGCGAACTGAATCATTTTTTTAGATATATCTGTTTCACTCCACTGATGACCGAGGCCGTATAATACAAGGTGCTCTCCTTCATATTCAAAATCGTAGAAAGTTACATTTCCATACTCATAACCCAGAAATATAGCTTCTCTCTCTACTACAGAGAAGTTCAATCTCTGCCCCAAACCATTATTGAACGCACCAGGATTATGATATCCTAAATTACTGTTGTTACCCCAATTGAAGAATCTGTAATCGTTATAATCCGGTATTTCATAACCGTCAGGAGCCATATAACCAGGATTCAATGTACCGAAATTATCAGTCTTCGACGAATACCCTTCAAACAGGAATCCTGTTCCGTCATTCTTCAATTTCAAACCATCACGATTGCCTGCCTGATACTGGTCGCCAAGAACACTAAGGAACTCATCGTCCGTACATCCGGCCAAATAGTCTGCAACACTTCCACCACGGGCAGGATCGTTTGAAATAAGAATCTGATCAGTAAACTCTTTCACATTTCCACGAAGATTGTATTTACACCACCATGTACCGTTTATGTTTACCACTGGAAGTCCCCAATTCTGTCTCTTAACCGTATAAGTTTCATTATGAACGCCCGACAAGTCGGATATCAAAATTCGTCCTTCCTGTATTCTTCCATCGGCATCAGCATCATTCGGGCGCCATCCACCTAAAATACGGTATGTGCCATCCGCAGTTTCTTCCAGTTTCATCCATTCCGGTGAGTTTTCGTCGAATTCCAGTCTTATTACTTTATCATCAGGAACGTTCAATACGGCCAGTTCACCGTCTATATATCGTCCGAAATCGCAAACATAATTATCATCAAAATTCAACTGTCCCTGCATCTTAACCGGATTTGCCAGAAATACAAGAACAACTCTACCGCGTAATGCATCACCGTAATGTACATTAACATACATGTATCCGTCCACACTACCAATAATCTTATTACTGCTGCTCACATTCAAGCTGCACAAATTATCAAGATTTCCGGAACGAGAAACAGTGACATCAACACCTTTCACCAAGCCATCCACATTCACAGTCGAACCTACCTCACCGCTTATGGCAAGACTGAAGTTTGTTTCCCATGATGGTATAAAAACAGAATCGCGTGTCTCATTAACTCTAATGCCATCACTAAGTACTGAGTTATCAACATCTACAAAAGCATTTCTAAGTCCGTCTGAGGTTGTTCCGTCGCCTTCCTGCCAAGAAGCTTCAACTACTTTCACACTAAAATCCTCACCATCACCATATACTTTAAGAGTATAAACCTTATTGCGTAATATGTCCGGCAGAACTGTTTTCAACCTGTGCCATGAGCCTGAGGATGTGACCATTATTTCCACTTCAAAATTCTTACCTTCTTGGTGCGGAAAGTAAAACAAAGTTTCTTCAGCAGCAGTTAAGGGGCTGTCAGCATAATCTTTCACCATATCAACCGGCTGGGGAATGTTTCCACCATTACCTCCCTCTATTACATAACCTTCAGGGCATACATTCTTCACCTTTACACTATTCACCTCAAGGTTATTGATTGGAGAACTGATATCTATTCGCGCTACAGAACGTTTCATTGCCACTGCTACGGACGATGTCTGTCGGCTTATAGCTGACATACCGGACAAAAACATTCCACCGGATACCATTTCATCGGCTCCGGCAGTCATTGCCTGGAAATCTGATTCAGAGGTCACGCCTACTTCAAAACCACGACCGGAAACGAGATTTCCTGCGTTAATCATAAAATATACATTACCACTCATGGCAGAAGGCTTAAGAGACACTACTCCATCTGTTCCCGGCTCAAGCTTATCAAACACCTCCGCTAACATACCACCATCGAAACGATATGCCGACACATTCTCTACCGCATCAGTTTCTGCGTCAGAAGTACTGAGCAATGACAGTCTGGCAGTGACTACATCACCTGATGAATTCCCGTAGGATATGCTGTCATCACTACATGAGTAAAGAGAAATCAATAATAATACAGATAATATATTTACAAGTCTTACTCCCATATTGAAATATTATTTTTGATAATTCTGATATTAATTGTATATATGAGAATTTGAGTAACTGTCAAGATAAACAGGCGAATCAATAGGCATTCTGCTGATATTGTCAACATAAAAATTATTCATCAGCTCCTCTGCCCACGGCCCGTATGTGAACGAACTATTGTGTCCGTATCCCATAACGTGTCCCAGTTCATGGAACATCACGCTACACGCATAACGGTTTGAATAATGTTCGAACCATCCTCGCTGATATGCTCCAAACACACTCGGACTACCCAAACCTATAACACCGTTACCAGGATAGACCAATCCGACCTGAAGTGTCTGTCCACGCCGCATCTTGGCCAATACTTCCTCCACCTTCACGGGTTCTCTGTTATCATCGTATAACTTACCTGCATTCTCATGGAGGATAGCTTCGTGCTCATCCATATCTATCAAATATGTAAAATTAAGGAAGAAAGCCACAGACTCTCTACAATGTACCGGACGGATACCCATCCAGTTTCCTACCGGGCCTCCATTATCGAGTGAAGGGTCTCCACCGAAAAGCCCCCAGTAAAGTGTCCATCCGTGCTTTATTTCCTGAAGTTTCGCCCAATAAGGATCCGATGAAATTATCTTCAACTCCGCTCCCGCTATGGAGGCAGCGTCAAGTGCCGGGACATTGATTATTCGACCGCTCTCAGTACGACACATAGTGCCTTTCTCTACCAGTGGAGAGGACTCATAGAAATCGCAGAAAGCAGGAATAGAATCGAAATATGCAAAATCGAAATATTCATCATCCACAGCTGCTATGCGTGCTCTCACCGTTACTCCATAAAGCACACGTGGCGAATAAAAACGCGCATGCAGTTGCCCCTCATCAGTAATGGAAAGCTGTAATGGCTTTGCCGTGTTAAAAGTGCGCTGAGACCTGTCCGTATAAACAGATACAGGTTCATCATCATCCAGAATCCTGGCATGATTTCCGGCTCTGTAAGCATCGGCAGTTATATACATCACCAGTGAAATGTCATCAGGATGCTTTACCGCGGTGTTTACCGTATGTGCATGATTTGGCAACACTTCCTGCTGGCCAAAATTGAAGTCAAGAACAGTCTTCTCATCAAGATAGTTTACTGAAGTATGGAATATATCTCCTTTTAAAACAGTACCGGCTACTGTAGGCATAAAAAGATAAGGAATATCCTCTCTTAAAACCATATCGTCTATAATACCGTCACTTTCTCCGGTAAAGGAGCCTCCACCTGTTATTGATGTATAGAACTTTGACTCAGTAAGTCTCACTCTTTTCTCGACTGTTGCATTACTCACATATCGGTTATTATATACGAAATTGAAATCCAAACGACCCACTATCCTATCCTGTGTAACTTCGCTGTCAATGCTGATAACCTCAGTGCTACCTCCTTCAGCAGGATCTAAACGGACTGTAAACGGTGTACATGAATAAAAATACTCTGCTTCCAGAGGCTTGTGGAGATCAGAAGGAAACACCAGCCATTCATCATCCATACTTGATATTTTATTTATCTCGGCACGATCGGCCGTTTCATCGCCCTTTATAGCCAGAACAAGCAGGTTATAGTCGCCCTCATGAAGACCTTCGGCATATATTTCCGAGGTTAGCGCATTATATTTGCCATATACTGTAGTCACTACATCGCCTTCAGAGTCGGCTATATAGAAAAAGACCTTGTCATAAACGCCTGTACTCACAGATTCTGTACGTGAGTTACTGTCGCCTACGTATTCAGACTTTTTCAAACGAAAACGTATGCCACTGCGTCCTGAGCCTGTATTGCTACTGTTCATCATATCGTCGTTTGTACACGACACCATAAAAAGAAAGCCTATAAGTGCAAATAGTGTTATCCTTTTCATCTCAAATTATTAAATGTTATACGTCTATCAAGACAAAAAGAACAGCAAGTTTGTTCAATATTAACGACAAATATTTTACTTTTTCGAGCTTTTTTGATTTAAATCAATATAAAATGGCGGTAAAAACTTCACATCACATAAATTATAAAAGCATTTTGTTACATGTTAAAATAGAACATCCTCAGAAAACGAAATTGTTTCCTGAGACCTGGAAAAACATTGATATAGAAAGAAGAATAATAAAATGACATCACTATAAAAGTTTAAACAAAATCACAAGTATTTTCCACAATATTATCACAATTATAAAAGCCGAAAAAATATCTTTGTCTAACAATAACAATTTAATTATAATTCACATGAAACACACATTTATATTAGTAACACTATGTATCTGTTCATTTTTCAACCACATCTTTTGTCAAGAGTTGAATAAAGGAGTAACCTGGTGTAATATGGACGGAGTATCTGTACCAATACCTCCTAAAACACATCCGAGACTTTACATCCGTTCAAATGAAATCTCACAACTAAAAGAAAGACTGCAAACTCCTGAAGCACAACAAACAATAGCTGTGCTAAAAGGGCTTTCCAAACCTAGAACTGCCATTGAAGAAAAAGCAGAAGGAGAAAACCGCGGTTTCAGATATTATTATAAAATGAGAGGTATAACCAGTGAAGTACAATTACAAGCGTTAGATTATCTCGTTAATGGTAAGAAAGAACAAGCCAGAAAAGCCATTACGGCAATGTTAGACACATTAAAGAATACCAATTTTGGAATAGAAAAGGACAATTCAAGAGCAAGTGGAGCTATGCTTATGGTTGGAGCCATAGTCTATGACTGGTGTTACGACCAAATGAAGAAAACCGAAAAAGAAGAATATATAAATTCCTTTATACGAATAGCCCAAACAATGGAATGTGGTTATCCTCCCCGCGACAATCAACCAATTTCCGGTCATCCATCGGAATGGATGATTATGCGCGACTTATTATCTGCAGGAATAGCAATATATGATGAATACCCGGATATGTACAATCATGTAATAAAAATGCTATTCCGCGATTACATACCTGCAAGAAACTTTTTTTACGAAGGACATAACTACCACCAAGGTACAAATTATATTCACGTTCGTTTCGCATGTGATTTATTCCCTTTATGGATTCTTGACAAAATGGGTGCAGGATGTGTATATAACTCATCCCAACAGTTTGTACTCTATGATATGATATACAGAAGAAGGCCCGATGGAGTTGTTTTGCCATCAGGTGATGATTACCCTCAGAACCGCCCTACCACTCTTACTTTCCCGCTACCGATGCTCCTCGCTTCTAGTTATTATAAAGATGAGTATTTGGCATACGAATTTGAGAGAAATCCACATTTGGAAAATTCCGGAAATGAAGTTATGAATCATTGCCTTATTTTTGACCTGTTATGGAGAGACTATACTTTAAAAGGTAAGGCTCCTGACGATTTACCATTAACACGTTTTTCCGGTTCTCCTTTTGGATGGATGATAGCCAGAACAGGATGGGGAGAAAACAGCGTCATAGCAGAAATGAAAATAAACGAACATTTTGTGGGTAATCATCAACATTTGGATGGTGGAAGTTTTCAAATATATTATAAAGGTCCTCTCGCTATTGATGCAGGAGCATATAGCGGTAGTTCAGGGGGTTACAACAGTCCACACAACAAAAATTATTTCAAACGCACTATCGCGCATAACTCTTTATTAGTTTATGACCCTGATGAGAAATTTGCCTGCCACAATTATGGAGGAGCAAACAAATCAAGTTTTGCCGCTAATGATGGAGGACAAAGAATGCCCGGTGATGGTTGGAAAACATGCAACAGTATGAACGACCTGTTATCCGATGAATATACTGTGGGAAAAACAATCGCCCATGGATATGGACCTGACAATAACATGCCAGAGTATTCTTATTTAAAAGGTGACATTACAAAAGCATATTCAAACAAAGTAAAGGAAGCTAAGCGTTCTTTTGTTTTTCTTAATTTCAAATCGGAAGTAGTTCCTGCCGCATTAATAGTATTCGATAAAGTAGTTTCTTCAAATCCTGATTTCAAGAAATACTGGCTTCTACACAGTATAGAGGAGCCTGAAATAGACAATAACTCAATTACAATAAAACGGACTAAAAACGGTGATTCCGGCATATTAAAAAATCATGTTCTACTACCTGTTTTACAGAACGCTTCAATAGAGAAAATTGGTGGTCCCGGTAAGGAATTCTATGTATTCGGCCAGAATTATAAAAATGATGCTTTAGGATCTTATCCTGATCCCGCAAACGAACGTGGAGCATGGAGAGTAGAATTATCACCAATACAACCATCAGGAGAAGACTTATTCCTGAATGTCATGCAAATGACAGACAACATTGAAAAGACTTACGAAGTCAAACGTATAGATTCCGAATGCATTGTCGGTGTCCAGATAAAAGACAGAGTTGTAACATTCAGTAAAGGAAGTAACGAAATAACAGGTAAGTTTGATTTCACTATTAACGGGGAGGGGAAATACACATTTGTAATCACAGATCTTAAAGCCGGCAACTGGCAAATAAAGAAAAACGGGAAAATAATTATCCCTACTCTTGAAGCTAAATCAGATGAAGGGACATTATACTTTGAAGGAACTGCCGGTAAATATGAGTTTAACAGATAATAATACATCTTTAAAGGCTGCTCAGAACTAAATCTGTTGCAGCCTTTTTATTATTATATATGTTTATTTTATTCCTAACAATTCTTTCACACTTACTGTTTTATTATTAACAAGCGGATGTGCCGTAAATGCTACAAAAACAATATAAGCAACAAAGATAAAAATAACACACATACCAATCCTTAATGATGTCAAATCAGCAATACTGCTAATTATAAGTGGTCCGGCAGCTCCTCCAACTATAGCAGTACATAATATTCCTGCAAAAGAGCCATGATTGGACGGAACCGAATTAAGAGCCAACGAAAACACGATAGAATACATTACAGAAAGACTAAATCCTATCGCAGGGAAAGCTAATGAAGATAGACTACGACCTCCCCAAATTGCACAAGCCAGAAGAATTATTGTAAGACATCCGGAATACTTCAATAATAAACGACTGTCAATCAATTTAAGTAATAACATACCTACCAGACATCCTGCAGTCATCAATCCCCAGAAAAGACTTACGATAAATGCCCCATCCGTTTGAGGATTCACTCCATGATATTTTTCAAGGAAAGTAGTCATAAAAATGGATGTCCCCTGCTCCGTACTGACATAACAAAATATTCCAAGAAAAAACATCCACACTGAAGTGTTTTTAAACAAAGACAAGTAAGTGTCTTTACTTCCGCCGCGTTCGTCATCATTTAGCTCGATTTTAGGGAAACGGGAAGACAACACAGTTACAACCATCAACGCAAGCAATAATGCAAATATCCAGTATAATGAGACCCAAGGTAAGTCAGGTGGGGTAACTGATGCCAATATATCTGCAACAACACTATTGCCGGGTACATAAACATCCGGAGAAAGACGTGACATTAAACCTGAATATACCAAAGGACTAACAAACGAAGCTACTCCAAAAACGAACTGTGCAAGTTCTGCTATAAAAGCATAATTTTCTTCTCCACCTACCGTACGCTGTAAAGGATTTATTACAGTCTGCAACATTGCCATTCCAAGACCTATAATAAATGATGAGACCAGAAGTGCGGGATATGTATGTATAGAGGCAAAAATAACAGAGCCTAACAATGGCATAAAAAAGCCACAAAACAAAACAGGTTTCTCACCGTATTTGTCAATAAGTATTCCAGACGGAATTGACATTATAGCATAAGCTAGAAAAAATGACGTCGGGATGAAACCTGCCATAGCAAGATTAGATAAATTGAAATTACTGATAATGTCCGGTATTAAAGGCCCAAGAATGTTTGTTATAAAAGAAATGGTAAACCAAAACGACATTATCAATATCAAATGAATTGTCCTTTTACTCATAATCAAATCCTTTAATAAATATATATACTTTATAAATTATATAGGCGCATAGAATTATAATTATAATCTACTACGCCTAAATAAGTAAAGACAAAAGCCAATGGAATACAATTTCATCCCTGAAAAGCACAATATTTGTTATCAAAAATCATTGATGCCGCTCCTAAGCTACCAGCCTTATTACCAAGTCCGGCAGAAACGATATCAGTATTGACAGCACAGTCAGGCATAGCATTTTTCAAAGCTTCCTCTTTAACCATATCTATATAAAATTGCCCGGCATCGGACAATCCACCTCCTATTACTACCAATTGTGGACTAAAGATGTTTATAAAACCTGCTATACCCTGTCCCAGATATCGACAATGTCTATTCAGACAATCTACCGCAAGCGGGTGTCTCTCTTTATAAAGACGAACTATAAGCTCTCCGTCAACCCCTTCTTCAGGAATAGAGTATCCATATGCAGGAGCTTCAGATATAAACATTCTAACTAAAGCCGATGCAGAAGCATAATGTTCTAGGCATCCCGTTGCTCCACAAGCACATTTCTCTCCATTGGCAATCAATGGTACATGACCTAATTCTGTTCCACGATTGGCATAACCTCCAAAGAGTTTCCCATCTATAACTACTGCACCACCTATTCCAGTACCAACAGTAATAAATACGACATCAGTCATACCCTTACCTGCTCCAAAACGTGTTTCTCCAAGTCCCATCATATTGGCATCATTTCCAACCATAACAGGAAGTTTTGTCTCTTTTTCTATCAGGTCTGCAAGATAAACATTTTCCCATCCTTTAATATTCTCAGCACCACCCATTACTATACGTGATGTAGCATCAACAATACCAGGAGTGCCAATTCCTATTCCATCTACTTTTAGACCATTTGAAACAGCATAAGCATTTACTTCATTTACAGAATACAAGATTTGTCCAACCACGGCTTCTGCCGAAATATCAGCTTTTGACGGTACACGTCCCTGAAAATGAAATACGCCTTCGTCATCAATCAAGGCGTATTTCACAGATGTACCGCCTAGGTCTATTCCTATAGCGTATCTTTTCATATTTAATAGATTTATACACGTTCAACCCATATTGGTGTACTGAAAGCCCATTGTTGATCTTTCTGACGTACCCTCACATAATAATAATCTGTATCTCTCTCAGGTTCGTTATCTTCCATATAGTGTTCAATGGTATAACAATCCTCAGGCATTGCCCTATTGAAGAGTATAGCCTCACTTAACCATCCTATCATAAAATGGCTACGCGAACCGGCAAGCAATTCTCCCAATGAATGTTCAAAATGTTTCCCATTAAAATCAGCAGATAAAATTCCATCTTTAGGTATCTCCAATTCCAGAATTACAGCCTGAGTTGCAGGAGTTAATGTATTTGGGTTCTTAGTGGTGTAAAGTTTTAATTCTACAGAAGTATCCGTAGCTGAAAGAACGCGATTCACATGAGTATGGAATTCTGTTTCACCTTCCTGCGGAGATGTAAATGCTGCCCCTCTGAAACATGGTGTTACACTGAGTATACGTCCTTTATTGATACTTAATGCACCATTCCATGTAACATACTTTTCTTCACGGTTCCATCCGAATTCAACTTTTACTTTACAACGTACTGTATCATCTGCAGATACAATAGGACTCATAGGTCCGTTCATTCTTGCAAGCAGTTTACCGTTCTTAATGATATCAATATAATCTATACAACTCTGTCCTTCAACATTCAAATATATACGACGTTGGTTTCCTCTTACAACGTCGCCCATAAAAGCATCATTAAGCCGGAAATCAATCAATATTTTATCACCAGTAGAACAACATACATGACGATTAGCCATAGCATCCCACAATGCATCACGTGTAAGAGATGATGCCAATACTCCTATACGTCCATCACCATAACTTCCCGGATATCCGGAATGTTGGTCTGTAGAGCCCATAAGACCAAATTTATAACCACGTTCCAGACCACATAGTATTGTTCCTTCCCACTGACGTGGCCCCATATCGTGAAGATACGGATAGTCTCCCTGATCTGATTCTGCAAGACCATGGCGAGAATACATTTCTACAAAAGGGGTTTGTTTTCCTTCTGTAAAGAAGTCCCAGTTATATCCTCTGTATCCGGTCTGGTACCCCATATGATGCGGAGTAATAAAGACTTTATGTCCACGAGCTTTCTGTTTCCAATCTTCAATAGAAGTACATTCTACCAAAGGAGCATCAAGATCATAATTTAGCGCTACATGATCACCGTGTTCCATACTATGAGCCTCATAACCAATAAATGCAAGAAATTCACCTTCCTTATTATATTCATTGGTCATAGCCACATATTTCTCATAACCACCCTGCCTCAAACGTTTAAATGCACCTGTATGATAATCTATTACCCATTTCAGACGAGGATCATTTGCACCAGGAATATCAGGCCACATAGCATGTGGTGTAACACTTACAAAATCCAGCTGTGTCTTGGCTGCTTCGAATGCATCGCGCATATCACCATGTCCATAAGTCAAATTACAATGATTATGAAGGTCTCCCCAAAACATTTTATAAGGAGATTTGCTTGGCATTATTCTTTTTGCTTCCTTAGAACCAGGAGTACAAGAGCCGAGCAAGCTACCGGATGCAGCAATACCCAGCAATGACCATCCAGAAACTTCTAAAAATTTTCTTCTATCCATAATATTTGATTTTAGTTTTTTTATTTAATAAATATATACCGGCAATTATTATAAAACAATAGGTAATACAAGATAATACCTATCAATGAGTTTTTACCCTATCCATAACTCTTCTATCTCCCTTAAAAAGAACTTTTTCTTTTTCTTCAGGATCATTGTCACCATACTCTTCTTGAGATTTTTCAAGTAAATTATGCATCATTTTCCTGACTTCACCATATGAAGAGTTTTCATATACATTATTCATTTCATCCGGATCTTCATCAAGATCATACAATTCCCATTCATCTATATCATTATAAAAATGAATAAGTTTATAACGATCTGTACGTATTCCATACTGACGTTTTACAGAATGTTCTGCCGGATATTCATAATAATGATAATATGTATTCTTACGCCAATCAGCCGGAACTTTTCCTGCATTATCAATTACAGGGCGAAGGGAACGTCCCTGCATATCCTTTGGAATCTCCACACCTGCATAATCCAAAAAAGTAGGTGCAAAATCAATATTCATACACAAAGCCTTGCTCTCACTTCCTGCCTCTATAGAACGCGGATATCGGATTATCAGTGGCATACGTGTTTCCTCATACATAAATCGCTTGTCAAACCATCCGTGTTCACCCAAGAAAAAACCTTGGTCTGAAGTATAAACAATAATAGTATTGTCTAGTTCTCCTATATCTTCAAGATGCTTCATCAGTCGCCCAACACTCTCATCTACAGACATTGCAGTAGCAAGATAATCACGCATATACTGCTGATACTTCCAACTCACAAGTTCACGTTCATTCATATTACCTTTGCGATATTCTTCTATTCTTTTGGCATATACTTCATCCCATTTTCTCTGAACATCTTCAGGCATACGCTTATAAACCTTGTATAAACGGTTAGTAGTATCTCTTAGCATCTCATCTCTCGTAAGAAGTTTAAGATCCCAATCTTCAGTAAATGTCTTTTCCAAAGACATATCCTGTTCTTTTGATGCCTTTCCTCTTCCTTTATAATCATCAAACAAGGTCTGAGGTTCTGGAAAAACGGTATTGTTGAATATACCTAAATGTCGTGGAGCAGGCATCCAGTTACGATGCGGAGCCTTATGATGAAACATAAGACAAAATGGTTTTTTCTTATCCACTCCGTCTATATATTTTATAGCTTTATCTGTTATAATATCTGTCACATAACCTTTCTCTACTATTTTTTCACCATTTTCATTAAAATCCGGATCATAATAATCACCCTGTTCTTCTTGTCCTGTCAAAATACTCCAATAATCAAAACCTTTTGGTTCTGATATTAAATGCCACTTACCAACAATACCTGTCTGATAACCATTGTCATGTAAAAGGCTTATAAAAGTCTGCTGATCAGAATTAAAACGACTTGCATTATCCGTAAATCCATTTATATGACTCATTTTTCCAGTCAGAATACAGGCACGACTTGGACCAGATAAAGCATTTGTTGCATAACATCTATCCATCCGTATTCCTTCATTGGCTATACGGTCAAGATTAGGGGTCTGTATAAGATTTCCTCCATAACAAGACATTGCCTGGGTAGTATGGTCATCAGTCATTATAAAAACTATATTAGGTCTGTTATCTTCATGTTCTTTTTTACTACAACCCGTCACTGTGACACCCGCTACTGATAAACAAAAAGCTTTAAATATTATATTTCCCATATTTAAATGATTAATATGCAAGCCTACTCCTTGCCTGCTTTTATTAGTAATGGTGAATTATTTAATCAAAAAGATTTTAAGTAACAAAAATATGTTATCGTCAAGGTCAAATTAAATTATTGACCTTGCCATAAATTAACATATCAACATTTATTACAGTTAGCAAACTTTATACCTTTCAGGCTCATGTACCTCTGCAAAGCTTCCAAATAATAATAATCTGCATAATTCAATGGTACATCTATTTCAGAACCATTAGGTAACGAACCTGTAGAATGCATAAGGATAAAGCCACAATTCTCACCTTTTTTTGCAAGATAATTATCTGACGAAAGACTTTTCAGTATTTTTTCCGCATAATCAAAATACACCTTTCCATCATCTAGCATTGTACTCATTTCAAGTAATGCTGAAGCTGTAACAGCAGCAGCCGAAGCATCACGTGGCGTTTCCTTTGTAACAGGAGCATCATAATCCCAATATGGTATTGCATCTTCAGTTTTTACATGGTTCATTATCATATCTGCAATATTCTTTGCAAAATCAAGATATTTCTTATCACCTGTTTCACGATAACATGCAGTATATCCATATACAGCCCATGCTTGACCACGCGCCCAAGAAGAATCATCATTTTTACCCTGATGTGTTTGTTTGCGTTCTACACTACCATCATTATTATAACTAACCACATGCCAGCAAGTATAATCAGGCCTGAAATGGTTAGCCATGGTCTTATCTGCATGTTTTATTGCAACCTCCTTATATTTAGGATCTCCTGTGATCTTACTTACCGTAAATAACAAATCAAGATTCATCATATTATCTATGATTACAGGGAAATTCCAAGTTCCAAAATCCCAAGAACGGATACAAGATATATTCTCATCAAAACGTCCAATAAGATTATCGGCAGTTTCAATCATTACAGCATCAATTGTATCATTTTTTGCAAGACGTCGTGCATTTCCATAACTACAGTTTATCATAAATCCAAGATCGTGAGTTCCATTATAATATCTCACAGGATTCAAAAGGTTAGTATATTGAACAGCTTCATTTTTCAGTTCTTCATTTCCTGTAAGTTCATATGCGTACCACAGTGTCCCAGGGAAGAAGCCGCTAGTCCAATCATATATACGGCACAACCTACGTTTACCTTCCATCTCAGGAGAAGGTTTCTTACGTAAAGAATCAACAAATGTAGCAGTATCTCTCTCCAATTGGCGTATTAGAAAATCCATATCATAGCCAACATGGATAGAACGTGGCTGCATGCCAGTACCACTAACTTCTTTAGCAGTAAGTAACAATTGTGACGTAGCTCTATCAAGAGCATTATCTATCCATTCATTATTGTCTGCCTTCTGTGTGTTTCCACAAGAGGCCATTACCAATGCTGCCGTTGCAGCGATAAAAAAGTTCCTTTTCATTCGCATCATGTATATGAATTATTATTTTTTTAAGTAATCATTTTAACTTTTACAAATCTAATTATTTTGTAAAGGAGCACGTTTCAATAATGTATTGGATAACACATTCAAAACAATTTTCAGTTGTAAATATGTATAATTTTATATCAATAATGTCCTATTAATACATGTCAGCACAAATAATCACTTGTAAAAAGTTATTTTAGTACATAAAATCTATATATTAGTTACTTTAAAATATTATTATTTTTACCTCATTCTTTTTAAACTTCTGAGATTGAATCCTACCATTATAGCATATACTTATATTCTTATTATTTTCACTTTTTATTTTTGCAAATTCAAGATTACCATCTTTCCATTTAATATCTACCGTATATCCACCTCTTGCTTTCAAACCTTTCACTTCACCATTCTTCCAGCTTTTAGGTAAAGCAGGCAATAAATGAATATTATTATTATGACTCTGCAATAACATCTCGGCAATACCAGCTGTAACACCGAAATTTCCATCTATTTGAAATGGCAAAGCATTCAACATGTTTCTATAAAGACCTCCACTGTTTTCAGCCTTCTTATTTACGTCTACATAATTAACCAAATTAGTCAATGCTTCATATGATTTTGACGCATCATACAAACGTGCCCACAAAGACACCTTCCAAGCCATGCTCCAACCTGTTGTTTTATTCCCTCTATCATATAATGATTTACGTGCTGCATTGAATATATCCTCTTTATCCGAAGTTATTTCACATCCAGGATAAAGACCGAATAAATGTGAGACATGCCGATGATTAGGTTCCTTCTCAGTGTATTCTTTGTCCCATTCAAGCAATTGTCCTTTACTTCCTATCTTATAACCAGCCATATTTGAAACTTTATCTCTTAGCAAAAACCTGAATTGTTCATCAATACCTAATATCTTAGAAGCTTTGATTGTTATATCAAACAAATTCCTAATAAGCGCCTGATCCATCGTACTACCTGGACAAACAGAAGCCTCTAATCCATTAGACATAATATAGGCATTTTCAGGTGATGTACTCACTGGAGTAACCCATCGGCCATCCTTATCTTTAACAAGCCATTCGGAATAAAATACAGACGCCCCTTTAAGTATATCATAATACTTATTTAAAAACTCTTTATCTTCAGTATATAAATAATGTTCCCAAATATGGCTACACAGCCAAGCACCTGATGTATTCCAGAAGAACCAATAGACATAACCATCTGAAGGATACCCTTCTCTCCATATTGAAATATTATGATGTATGACCCATCCATCAAGGCCATACATATTACGTGCTATTCTTTTACCTTTCTCTGATATTTCCTCAATAAATTTAAATAATGGCATATGACATTCAGAAAGGTTGGTAACCTCTGCAGGCCAATAATTCATTTCCAGATTTATATTTAATGTATAACCTGAGTTCCATGGAGGCAATCTTTTATCATTCCATAAACCTTGCAAATTTAAAGGTTGCCCTCCAGGCCTAGAACCTGAAATCATAAGATAACGACCAAATTGAAACAATTGAGCCAATAGCATTTGATCTTCTGTTTCATGAAATCTCTTTAAGCGTTCATCTGTAGGCAAAGATTTTTGTTTATCAGATGCCGGTAATTCCAGACTAACACGATTAAAGAGCGCTGTATAGTCTGAGATGTGTTCTTTATATAATTCATCATAATTCTTTCCCTCATTCTTTTTCATTACAGATTGTACTAGTTTGTGAGGATTTTTTCCTGCCATCATAGGGCTATTATCAAAGCCATTATAACTTGTTGCAGCATATATCATAAACACAATTTCACTACATGCATCAACCTTCAATGTATCATTCTCAATAAAAACATTACCATTGTGACTTAATACATCCAAACATGCTTCGAACAAAGTTCCTCTATCATCCAATCCGTCACCATATATTATATGTTCTTCTCTGATGACATTTTTCTCAGAATCAAAATATTCAGGATGTAAACGCTCTGTTTTAAAAGTCCTCATATGAGCAATATCTCTACGCTGGGCATGAGCCGGTGCCTGTCCTTTGATATAAATATTATTGTCGGTGGATACAAGTTTATAAGGATGTTCTGAAGAGATATATGCATCAAAATCTAAAATCGGTTTTTCCGCCGACAGTTTAATTATAATTGCCTGTGCTGGATAAGAAGCAAAAACTTCTCTTTTTACATGTACATTATTTATCCTATAGTCAGTCTTAACAACTGCCTTTGCCATGTCAAGACTATGCACATAGTCTGTTATATTTCCTTTATCTTTAAAATCAATATACAAATCTCCACAAGGTTGATAAGCCTCATTAAGCCTACCTATCCACTGATTCTGAATAATACTGTCAGCCTCATTATTTTTTCCTGATTCCAACAATCTTCTCACTTCATTCAGTTTCGATTGTACCGATATATCAAATGACTTTTCAGGGCCGCCACTATATAATGTATTTTCATTAAACTGAATGCGTTCGCAGTCTGTATATCCAAAAACCATAGCTCCCAAACGTCCATTACCCACAGGAAGAGCTTCCTCCCAAGCACTTGCCGGAGTATTATACCATAATGTAAGATTATCAGCCTCTACTTCAAGTGAATAAAGTGCAATAAATAAGCATAAAATTCGTACTGTTAATTTCATAATTGTTTTTTTAGTATCAAATTATAATTTTCACCACGTATTGTAGATATTGTTATATAAGTTTCATTCCTCTGTTTATTGTATGAAACGTCAACCTTCTTCTGACTACATTCTATATTAAAAATTCCATTCAAAACGATTTTAGTATCAAAAGGTTTCTCCTCCTGTATAACATCATCTTCAGTAAGTAATCCCATGTGCTCTTTTGAAGCTCTACGCATATCAGGCTCGCATAATGACAGATTAATATTATTGCCATCATCATTTAAAATATAAGCTAATGGAATATTTACTTTTTTAACAATAAGATCCACATATTCCTTTTCTATATTAAACAATGCTCCACAAACAACACCTCTTTTATGATCTTGGATTATATGGGCATCATTGTTTTTAGAAATAATTTCTAATGGAGATTTTCGTGTAAGTAACTTTTCAGCTAAAGCTTTATCTTGATTTTTTATAATATAATATTCATATCCGGATAATTCAGGAGCATTCCCATGCTGTATATAAGCACAAGAATGATTACCGTCTCTATCCAGTACAACATCTCCACTTTTAACTGCATATAATAAAGATGCGTCACCCAATATACAACCGTTATCTATTTTTTCTTTCCATGCTTTATCAAAAGACTGAAATATTGTTGTTACTGTATTATGCTTATCATCATTATTCTGTATATCTGTACCTAAACAAAGTATATAATCACCTATCGAAAAAACTGATTTATTTGCTCTGAAAGAGCTATCATAGGAAATATCATGCATTCTAAAAGAAAACATTGATACATTTTCAAATCCATCGACACCTGCCAAAAAAGTTTCATCAGAAAAATGTCGATGTCCAGAACTTCCCCCTCCACGATCAATGAGTTCATTATCTGAAAGAACCTTTACCGTAGTCCCGGAGATATAATTCCAATTAAATTTTTCTTCTGCAGGATTAAATGATTTCTTTTTATTTTTCAAATCAAAATATTCCAATTGACCATAAGACAAATATCTTCCCTTAATATTCTCCTTATCAGAAGATTCAAAATCCCATATATAACGGCTGAAACCTTTTACATTAAAATGTAAATTGGCTTCCTTCATGACCATTAACCCTGAATATGGCATGAACAGATTACCCTTAACATCACCTTCTGCTTCAATATTCAATGAGACAACTTTTTCCAACAGCTTCATTTCACCTAAAGTTGCAGTATAAGCAAGATTAGAATTTACAGTACGGGCATAATCCATAATCTTACCTCTATTTTCTGTATTATTCATTATTTTTTTTAGAGCCGCGACCAATTCGGTATCAGGTTTATCATAAGATAATGCAACATAAGCAAATGCAGGCAATAAATCTTGCAATACATCTTGTTTCATAGGGAAACGTCCTACTGTACCAGACGGAATTTCAAGGTTGGCACTAAAGAAACGAAAAGTTAGTAATCCTTTCTTCAAATTATCAACAGTAGTTTCCGACAAAGCATAAGGAGTATCATGCAATAAATATGCTATCAGCGCACCAGCATACAATGCATGTGGATAATAGGCACTATTATAAGCGCCACGATGATGATAACCAGAGAAGTCCGCCTTCAAAGTTCCGAAAAAGCCAGGAGCAATGCCTAACGCATTATCCATATAAGCTTTATAAGCTGTCAATGCTATTTGACGTTTATGCTTATCTTTAACAGACAATGCATATATCAGTTTAGGAATTGCCAAAGCACGAAGATTATCTGCTACCTCACCTGCATGATCAGGAAGGTTATAACATATTCCAAACATAGTAAACCAATATAAAGTATTTAACTCACGTTGGTAAACATTATCATTCAATTTATCTTTAACAAGAAAAAATGAATGAAAATACCCAGAACTCCTCAACTTTTCAAAACACAAGGTTCCTAAACCACTTCCATCAGCCCAACCTTGATCATTAAACCAGTCATAAATATATTTTATTTTGTTAAGGCTCTCCTCATTATTATTCTTTCTGAAATCCAATGCCAAAGGCAAAAGTATTTTCTCATTGAAATTACGGAACTGATATATTTTTTCACCATCAATTTTATTAGGTGAACACATAGGATACAATGGATATCCAACTGGAGTACCGTCTGATGAGTAATTAACTTTTATTTTTTCCGACAATTTTAACCCTTCCGAAACAAACTCAAATTCACTCTTCTCTCTTATATCGGTAAACAAGCCTTTAGACAGTATATTATTGCCAAGATACCAGTCTGTTAATCTATCAGAAATAATTTCTATATCACTATCATTGGCATATATGACATTATTAACCTTTTCTTCCGAATTTCTATAAAGCATAAAATCAGGGATCAAACTGAAATCTGTTCTATTTACATTATATTGAGCATCAGACATTTTCTGCCAAGATACATTTGGACTAAACTCTAAAAAATCAATATAAACAGTCCCGCCATCCTCGATATCAGGAAATATTAACTCAACATCTTTTATTTGAACTCTCTTGTCTATACCAATATCATCATGAAACTGTTGCCAATAACATCTCCATCCTGTAAAACCAAGTTTAAAATCAGAGCGTCCAACTTCTTTACCATCAATGTCTTTAAAAACAAAAACGGCGGTAGAACTAATAGACTTAGTATTATATATCCAAGCTGTTACACCGCCATTTTTATTATCTGAAGCCTTATCTATACCTATAGGTGAACACATAACCAGCTTTGCTCCAGATTTCCAATCAATTCGCAATGATTGTTTACCTAATTTAAATTTATCTTTAGAGACAAACAGCTTACCATTAAAAATATTAAAGTTTGAAGGTAATTCCTGTTGTTCAAAAGAATATATCTGTCCCATAACTTTCGGAACAATACTCAAAGTAAAAAATAAAAAACAGAATAAATATTTTAATTGCAACATAATCAAGACATTAGTACACTTACAAAAGTAGATAAAAGGTTAATATTAAATTATTCATAATCTTCTGAGTCCACTTAAAAGTGAACTCAGAAGAAATTATATAAAAATTATCTATCTGCCCTCTCAGGCACGTCATTCAATCGTCTTCTTGAAGGTTTAATATTATTCTTCCTCATCCATTGGTCCATCAAATCACGCAAACTTTCCAATTCTTCGTGATAAGCTTCTTCAACCACAAGATTACGCATTTCACCCCTATCATTAATCATATCGAACATCTGCTCACGATTGTTACCTTTATCATATATCACATATTTATAACGTGCCGTACGCAATGCCCATCCTCTGGTAGTGCCACCATCAAATAGAGTCTCTGTTACGTTATATTCTTTGTGTTTAAAGGATGAAGTACCGTTTTCCAAAACCGTTTTGAATGATATTCCATCTGATGATTTTGGACACTCTATACCGGCAAAATCACATATTGTAGCAAAAAAATCTACTCCATTATTAACAATCTGTGGAAGAACTGTTCCTGCATGTTTTTTTCCAGGCAAAGAAACTATCAATGGAATATTTACGACTTCCTCATATAATGCAGATTTCTGGTTCCAACTGTGTGCTCCTATACCATCACCATGATCACTGGAAAAAATTACAATTGTATTTTTCCATAGATTCTTATCATCAATGGCATCAATAATCTTACCTATTTCCTTATCTATTTTTTCTACTAACCTATAATAAACATAACGATACTTTCGCCAATCCTCTAAAGTATAATCAACTGATGGATAGACATTAAAATTACTCCTCTTTTCGTATTCTATCACTCCTGCATCGTAAGGATTTTTGGCAAAATTGACAGGCAATCCTGGACAATCTCTAGTATCAGGCTCTTGAATATTACCATAAGGTAAATTCTGTTTTCTTGCATATTCACATATATTATGGGGATTATCAAAAGAAGCGACTAAGAAGAAAGGTTTGTCATGTTTTTGGGAAATATATTTCACACAAGCTTCGGCTAATCCATTATCTGTATGAGGATGAAGTTGGGAAAATCCAAACTCGCCGTCTGGTATATCCAGAACAGGTATATGCCATTTACCTCCATATACACAATCATATCCTCCTTCAGACATCAAAGTTCCTAAGGTTATTTTTTTAATCGAATCAGGCATATTGGCACCATTGCGAAGCATACCGGTAGTTCCTGGATAATGTCCTGTAAACATGGCACTTCTGGAAGGGCCACTTAACGGAGCAGAACAATAGGCATTCTCAAAACGTACACCATTAGCTGCCAACCTGTCCATATTTGGAGTCTTCAAATCGGGATTTCCGGTACAACTCATGGCCGAGGCTGTCTGTTGATCCGTAAAAATATAAATTATGTTAGGTCTTTGTTGTGCCATTGCAGTCATGGAGCTTATTCCAGACAAGAACAATGGCAACAACAATACATTATTATTAATATTCATAGTGACTCTTATTTTATATTACTTTCCAAAACCTTAGTCTTTCCATCTACTGTTACCTTCACTTTTACTCCATTTTCATTAAATGCTTTATTCACAAATTTAGCCTTAATATCAGGATAAGCAGTATTCGATTTTGATGGAGTAATCACAGTAATGTAACGTATCGGTTTAGAATCTTTCTTTTCAACATCAAATGCAACAGCTGTACGTGGAACTCTTTTACGATAAACAACAGAACGCCATCCTTCCTTTTCTCTCAAAGAAATTTTATGTTCTGAAAAGCACTGCAACTTCACGTTACTGTCATCATTAAAATCTGTTGTCAAAATATTATTTTTCGAATCAATCTTTACATTGCCCTCACACAACTGATAATTTAAATTAACTGTACCTTTTGCATCTCCCACAGCTTCATCTACTATAACGAAATAACTGCCATCAACAAAGAATACAGTTCTGCGATGTTTTAACCCTTCATAATGAGGATTTTCAGTTACCAGGATTTGTACATTACCTTCCGGCTGCCATAGTTTTGTTACAGATTCTGTCGTATCAATAGTCCTTCCATCCAAAGTTAAAGTATTATGTACTTGAGTCTGGCGGAACCAATTACGTAATTTCATAACCTCTTCGTCACCGGCATAAACATATGCTCCACTATCAGGGAATAAATTTCTTCCGTTAAACCACAATTCAAATGTACCATTATCTGGTTGACAATGCCATTCTCCCTTCGGTCCAGCCTTTACAACCATTACTAAGGCATCATTTTCCCATCCGGTTCTAAATGTGAAGAAACCTGAAGCCAAAGAACCATGTGACAAATATGGAAGAGGTTTACCCTCTGTACCATTTGTTGCATAATATTTTATCCATTCGTTATCTGGAAAAACTTTTGACCATTCTTCATAATTACGTCTTTCCTCTTCCGGATCACCTAATTTAGCATCACTAAAGCAAGGATTAGAATAATCAGGGAAACAAATATTAGCATAAAATTCAATCATGCGCTCCATTATATCAACGTACTCTTGAGGAAATTCATTACGGAAACCATTCATTCCAGCCATGCGTAAAGCTTTCAGAAAGATGTTAATTGAGGCAAGATGATAATGAGGATCCAATTCATATTGTCCGCCATCTGAATATACCTGTTTTTTTACTTCTCGGTTAAGAATATCTATACCACTTTGTCTCCATACAGAAGCTTCCTTAAATTCAGGAAAGAATGTCCCCGCATAAACCATACGTTGAGCCTCGAAAAGCAAATGATTTCCCTGTTCTGAATAATTTCCCATTATATACTGAGCATGACGATGGTAATTTACCAAAAACTCAGTCAAGAATTCTGGAGTAAATGAAGGAGATATTTGATAAAGTAAAAACTGAATCGTTTGATCCTGCAAACGGTTACTTACTTCCAATGGTCTCCACGCAAACCTTACATTATCTTCCACAGCTCTGATTTCACCAGCACTTCCTTTATCAAATACTTCCTTTTCAACTTCCACCAAAGGATTCTTTTTTATCCAATCCATATATTGATATACCCATTCCTTGGCATATTTTTCATCACCGGATAATCTATATGCTTTACCCATAGGAGTAAACCATTTATGACGATGCAACTGCCAACGTAATTCGTTGTCTTGAACAGGCCAATATTCCCAATTTATATCCTTTCCATAGTTATACGAAGGCTGATATCCTTTATGAACAAAAAAAGTATGTTCCAGAGCATCGTCTGCCCACTTTTGCTCTTCTGCTGTTATTTTGATGTTATTCAAATCTATATCAGGATGCTTTATAGACGTACGATTACGATAATAATCTAGTAATGCTGAAGATGCTTTTTCCCATTCCTGTTTATCACATGCAGCTTTTACTTGTTCCAACCCCGGATAATTCAAATCCAACATTTCAAAAACTTCTTTTCTTAATTCTTGGGAATTTGCCCAAAAAGGCACAGATAGAAACAATATTGCAATTATATATTTTAAAGTTTTCATTTTTTACATATTAAGAAGTTTAGAAGCTCTGCTTTTAAGGTATAAATTCTATTCATCAAGAATTACAATCACCTAAAAACAGAGCTTCACCTAATCATTATTACATACCTAACTATTATAATATTAATTATTCATAACCAGGATTATTTTTACCTTCCAATGCTGGATTTGCTTGTATTTCTCCCAATGGAATAGGGAATAACTCATGTTTGCCTTTCACAAAATTCTCACCGGCAACATATTTTCCCTTTAACTTTTTATCCATATTATCTTGGAAAAGTTTCAAGACATCACCCAAGATGCCCCAACGAATAAGATCAAATTTTCTTTGTCCTTCGAAAGCCAATTCAAACCCCCTTTCCCAATACAGAGCTGTACGGAAATCATCAGCACCGCCACCATTAAAGAAAGGCAAGTCATATAAGTTAGGCTGTACTGTCCTATACTCTTGAAGAGATGTAACAGGAGTAGCATTTGCACGTGTACGAACCATATTAAGCAAATTCCATGCTTCAGGCGAGTTTCCAGTTTCATTATAAGCTTCTGCAGCCATCAGCACTACATCAGCATATCTCAAAGGACAATAGTTGACTCCTGTCACATTAGGATCAATAAATCCTAGCGGCATCCACTCTCTACGCCATTTGCCGGGATACCAGTTGGCAGGGTCTCTTTTTTCTCCTGCATCATCTCCTTTAGATACTTTCTTATGATTATACAAATTCTTATCCCATTTTAGCTGATAATCAACAACCATTACGTCACTACGTTCATCAGTAGATTCAAAGAAATATTTCCATTCTGGCATGACTCTGAAAAATGCATTGGCACGTCCCATAAATTCTGTATTCTCAGTAGGTTTACATCCAGGAGCATCCACAAGCGGACCATTATATGTAGCCCAAAAGCCAGCATTATCTTTAAAACTATTACCAGTTGGATTAAATGCAATCTCCCATAGGCTTTCTTTATTATTCAATATACCTGCAGAATATGATTTAAATAATTCTACATAACCACCATCATAGAAACCATGACCACCTTTTTCTTTTATGGCAGTCCATTCATCAATCACTGCTTCAAAATAAGATTTTCTCAAATCGTCAGAAGGACGTGTCAGTTTTCCATCCATCTGCAAACTATAGCCTGCACGCTGCAAATAAACACGCATTAAGAGAGCATGAGCTGCAACCTGATCAGGAGTTTCAGGAGAAGTCACACTGCCCACTGCAGGTAGATGATTCTTCGCAAAATCCAAATCTTGAATTATATAATCATATATCGTTTCTCTACTTACACGAGGCTGAAAAGCATCATCATAACCTCCGGTATAAGTTGTTTTATATGGAACATCACCCCAATACTTGATTAAGTCCAGACTTAAAAAAGCACGCAAAAATTTTGCTTCAGCCACATATGACTGTAATCTTTCATTTTCACTATATCCTGACATGGCCTCTATATTAGCTATGGCAAAATTAGCTCTGTCTATACCCTGATATTTATATTTCCACAAATCTGCTACCCATGTATTGGTAGTTTTAACCATATAATGAGCTATATCACGACGGGTATTATCCGTACCGGTTCCTTGAATATAATACGTATCATCGGAAGCAGGCATTGCCATTTCAAACTGTCCATAATGATTTCCTGTGGACAAGCAGTCATACACACCTATTACAGCCAGTTTAGCCTTATCTTCGGAACTAAAGAATGTATCTTTTTCATAATATGAATCTGGTTCTTCTGTCAAGCTGCAAGATACTGCTCCCATACTCACAAGCACACTCAGTGCAAAAAACTTTATATTATAATTTTTCATTGTCATTCATTTTTATATTAGAAAGCAAGATTTATACCAAAAACAAACGAACGGCTTCTTGGATAAGCTCCAAAGTCCACTCCTGGAGTCAATCCATTACCCATTGTAGAAACTTCAGGATCGAAACCGGAATATTTTGTCCAAGTCAAAAGGTTACTTCCTGTAGCATAAAGACGTAACTTGGATACTCCAATCTTACTCAACATTTTTTTAGGGAATGTATATCCCAATGTTATATTACTTAATTTCAAGAAAGAACCGTCTTCTACAGCCCATGAGTGAATATATGTATCACCTATTTCATTATCCACTATAGAAGCTATAGTTTTTCCTTCGTTAATTGCTGCCAATTCTTCAGGATTAGAGATTAACTGACCTTCATCGTTCACCAATACCCAACGATTCTCACTACTTGATACAGCCAATACATTCTTATTATCAAGTGCTGTCTTTGTATTAGTCAATTTTGTTGCATTGAAAACATCATTTCCGAAACTATAAGTCAAGAAAATACTCAAATCAAAATTTTTATATGTAAAATTATTGTTTATACCACCATAGAATGTAGGATAAGCATTACCAATCACAGTCTTGTCATCTTCTGTAATCTTATTATCCTCGCTACCATCAAGATTTTTAAACTTCCACATACCTGGCTGAACTTTACTTTTTTCTCCCATGTATGGGATACCGTCTTTCAAAGTATAAGTATTTGTAGCAGCATCGTAATTGAAGTCTTCTACTTGATATATACCATCAGTCACATATCCATACATTTGTCCAAGAGGCTGGTTTACCCCAATAATATGTGTATTCTGATCATATCCAAAGCTTGCTTCCCAGAGCTGTACTTCTTCTCCAGTCAGTCTTTTTACAGAATTTTTATTATGAGAGAATGTCACAGAAGTATTCCATGTAAAATCCTTCGTCATTATATTTGTTGTATTGATAGTCAAATCAACACCCATATTTTCAGTTTCACCTGCATTTATTACCATAGAAGAATAACCTGATGATTCTGGCAACTTTGCAGCCAATAACAAATTACTACTTCTATTAATATAAAATTCAGGAGATATAGTTATACGCTGATCTAAAAATCCTAAATCCAAACCAAGATTAAATGTTTTATTAGCTTCCCATTTCAAATCTGGATTTGGCACCTGATTTGAGACATAGCCCGATTGTGTCGAATCTCCATTAGGATATGTGACAGAACCCATAATTGCAAGGCTCTGATAACTGTTTATTCTGTTATTACCTGCCAAGCCATAACCTACTCGTAACTTCAAATCCGAGAAAACATTCAAATCTTTAATGAAATCTTCTTCAGCCATACGCCATGCTGCAGAGAATGCTGGGAAATATCCCCATTTATTATTCTTACCGAATTTAGAAGACCCATCAGCACGTACTGAAGCTGTGAACAGATACTTGTCTTTATAGCCATAGTTCACACGACCGAAGAATGAAAGTAATTTATCATCATAATTTACAGAAGATTCTGCTGTTCCTGGCAAACCTAACGAAAGATCTCCTAAGCCAATCTCATCATTTGGAAAGTTTGTAGCCACTGCCTTGAAACTACGTGTCCATTTACTAACAAATTCATGACCTGCCATTGCAGTAAAATCATGTCCACTCTTCTTAAAATTATATGTTAAAACGTTTGATGTCTGGAAACTACCATTCTCGACATTCTGAATGCTACCATTAATACTTGAACGCTTTCCTGTTACCGATTTATCACCATAGAAAATATCATTTCTACGAGTTTGATAACGCATACCTGTAGTATTACGGAATGAAAGTCCTTTTATTATCTTAAATGTAAAACCACCATTAGCCTGGAAAGTACGATATTCGCGATCCTTTGTTTCTTCAGCTGCTGACAATAATGGGTTCTGCATTACATTACCTGTATCATCAACGAAAAGAGGGTCTTCGTCTCCTAACAAATCGATATCATTACCATTAATACCAATTGTAGGACGATACTGAAGTATGTGCTGCATCTTATTAAATCTGTCTCCACCTTCAGATGTACCCATACCTTCAATACGCATTTGGTCAAAACTCATACGGGCATTAACAGACAGGCGATCATTTACTTTATTATTAATATTAAATGAAATATTATGCTTAGTACTTCCACTATAAACCATTGCACCCTCTTCATCGTAGTAAGAATAAGCCATACTATAGTTAAGTTTCTCATTTCCACCAGAAACACCGACACGATAATTCTGAGTTAAAGCAGTACGCCCCAAAGTCTGATCTTGCCAATCAATTCCTTTACGATTCAAATAATTAGCTTCAATGTCACTATATTTTCCATATATTTCCTCAAAACCTTGGACCGCATTATCCCAAGATTCTTGCGTATCAGCCTGATCATAAACCTTACGTTCATAATCAAGTTTTACAAATTCATATGGAGACAGGACTTCAAGTTTTTTTGCAATTTTCTTAAAGCCAACGTAAGAATCAAACGTTACAGTTGTTTTACCACCACTTTTTGAGCCGGTTTTGGTAGTAATCACTACCACACCATTCGCACCGCGGGCACCATAGATTGCTGTAGCCGAGGCATCTTTCAAAATATCAATAGTTTCAATCTCAGCAGGGTCTAATGTTGACATACCGTCTTCACTAGGAAAACCATCAATAATATAAAGAGGTTCATTACTTTGAGTAATTGAAATACCACCACGAACACGAATTGAAATAGAAGCACCTGGAGTTCCTTCACTCTGCATAACCTGCACACCTGACATACGTCCTGCCAATGCCTGAGTAATATCACTAGTAGGAACCTTTGAAAGTTCTTTACTATTTACAGAAGACACAGAACCTGTCAAATCTTTACGTTTTACTGTTGCATAACCAATTGCAACGACCTCATCAAGAAGAACCGCATCTGCTTTTAATTGAACATCAATAACACTCCTACCATTAACTTTCACCTCCTGCGTCTGCATGCCGACATAAGAAAACACCAACACCGCTTTAGAGGCATCATCAACAGTTAAAGAATAGGCACCTGTCATATCTGTAACAGTACCAACAGTTGGCGATCCTTTTAGAACCACACTACCGCCAATAACTTCATAGCCATCGGCATCTGTTACCTTTCCGGTAACCGTAACCTGCGCATATAAAGATACGCCCAAAGTTACCATAAAAAATAATAAAATAAATCTTTTAAAACAACTCATAATAAATAATAATTTTAAGGTTTAAATTAATTATTTTGATTTTGTCATATGCAAAAATACAAACAGCACCACAAAACAGACTTTAATATTGTCCCAATTAGACGATTATTATCATTCTATAATATTAAATTTGTCGAATAAAACATCAAAAATATCTACATCTTTTAAATCTATATAGTTTCAAGCAAAAATCCATTGCCGTTTCAATTAAAACGACAATCCATTTTACTTGAAATAACAAAAGCTTTTTCCTTACTTACATTCTATCAACTCCGTACTTATGGTACGTGCACCAACACAGTCAAAACAAATTTTAGTAGTATTTTTGTCATGCGAAATCAAATGGACATCCTTTTGTTCTTCTTTCAGTTTCCAATATCCTTTAACATAAATAATGACAGGAGCAGATCTGCTATCGGCAAAATGATATTTTCTTTCCGATGATTGCGCATAATCAATTTTTTCATCAAAACGATTCATGTCAGGATTCGATACAGCAATTCTGTAGCCGTTGACACTCTTCTGCGTAGCCAATATACAGGGGGTACTTACTTTCAATATATCATCGTCTTGCAAGTTTATTCCAGCCTCTCGAACTGCATAACCTTTTTTTCCTTTAACTTTATATAACAAGATATGTGCTATTTTATCAGAACGTATAAGTTTGAATTTCTGAGAATAAGAATCAGAAAGTTCATCCGCTCCTTTAATACCTCCATTCACGTTTATAACATATGCATAAGATTCATTACATGGATTAATACCATGGTTTATTTTACACGTTTCATAATATCCTTTACTCACACCTCTCTTTGACTCCAAAGGTTCTGTCTGCAGCTTACGCTCAGCAATCACCCCTTTTGAGTTAACAAAATAATAAGCGTGTCCATACGGATCAACGTATTTATCACCGTTTAAATATGGTTTTGATTTATCATCTTTAACACTAAGTTGCGCAACAGTTGTCTGCAACATATAATGTTCACCCGTACTTTCTAATTCCGTACCAAGGACATAAATATAATCATCAAAGAAAAAAACGCTTTTATTAGCCTTCACCGAACTCAGATTATCAGCATACGTAAACGAACTCACACCACAACTATCATCCAAACGCGTTCCTCCCAAGAAATTGACAGAAGAATATTGACGATGCTTTTTAGATGGCAATTTTTCATGAGGAATATCCAAAGTCGTGGTTCCTGGCAATGAGCTCCAGTTCCAACCTTTTACTCCATATCCGCTTGCTACAGCCGAAACAGGTTTGCCGGTTGCATATATTTGTAGTACACCTGTACCATTGAAACGTCCGTACTCATTTTTTTTATTTATCGGTCCCTCAAAATCCCAAATATATTTACTTGTACCCCTCCAGGACACCATCCAATTTTTTTGTCTATATATCGTCAAACCTCCGTAAGGGAAAAACCAAAACCCATTTGGATCGTTCTCTGGTTCAACAGATTTTCCTGCAAGTTCAAGAGTTCTCTCAATTGCACCCATTGATGCAAAATAACTTATTCTACTTGCTACATCTTGTACAAAGTTTTTATGAAAGACTTCACATTCTGGTTCCCATAATCTCATAAAAGTAGCTTCAAGTTCATCTTTTAATGGATTATCATATATGGCAGCCATATATGCAATGCATATGCGGGAATATTCTGTACTAGAGTTGACAAGTTGGTAGGAAAACGTCCGGAAACACTTCTTGGAATATCATACTTCTGAGCGTATATACGATTAGTCAGCAATGCATTAGAAAGATTTTCTATGCTCTCTCTATCTGCAGCATAAGGCGTACCATCTAATATATAAACATATATAGCAGCTGCATGAAAACTGTTTACAGCATAAGCATTTGCATACATATTCTTGTGGTGATAACCTACATAATCAGGTTTAATTGTATCTGCAAAACTCGGTGCTATCTCCAGAGCATTATCAAGGAAACGCTTAAAATAAATCATTTCCTTTTCTCTATCAGGATGTTCAGAAGGCAATGACAGAATGTAACATAATTTGGTATTCATCAATGAACGTACCGCATCAGTATTAAAGCCGGATTCTTTCCACATAACAGGATTATCAAATTCCGGTCCAACAAAGCGTGTAATCCAATGTAACATATCCAGTTCACGTTCAAAAAGACCTTTCTCCTTTAATTCATCTTGCATCAAGAAAGTAGAAATGCCGTAAGTGAGATAACTCAATGCTATACTTCCACCCAGTCCAATATATGCATCAGTTTCATAACGTTTTATATCTATGTTTATAGGAAGCCCTTTCACCCATCCTTTCCTATGCAGTTTTTCATAAATCTCTATGATTTTGTCTAAAGTGTTCTTATCCTTGTAATAAGGATTTGTTCCATCTACACCATCAGTAAGTTTATAAGCAATAACAAGCGGGAAAAGAGTTTCAGGAACAAGCGAAATAAATTCAGAAGAAGATTTCTTATCATTTACAAAATCAAACTTTTTATCTGTAACCAACAATACCTTTTTCTCATAATTAGACATAGCCTTTTCAGCCTGTCTGACTATTGCATCATATCGTTCTTTTACCAAAGGCTTTGTATAATCAATATTATCACTGCCTAATATCCAATCACGATATTTTATAGCAATACTATCAATCGGATGAGACACGCTTTCTGTTGCAAATAATATGCAAATTGACACTAATAAAAACTTAAAAACTTTCATAAATATAACTGTTTGATGTTTTCCAAAAGTACAAATACCAATAAAAAAATACTTCAAACATATATTTTATTTTACAGAATAATAAAAATGAAACTATCATTTTTTTACAGAATAATCTGAATTTTGTTCAATCTACAACTTTAAGCCAATTAACAAAAGAATTTTATACCCATCATTCATATATTTGCAAAAAGTTCAATAAAAAAACATAAGCCACAAAACCATGAAAAAACTTTTATTATTTTTCCTATTTATATTTATAGGAGTCAAATGTATTAAATCACAGGAAACTATTTTTGCCGATTATTTTGACATCAGGACAAACAGTCCTGAAGGTACACCTGTTATAGGAGGAATACACATAGAAAGGAATAAAGATGTCATTTTCAATAAGATTCCAACATCTTATCATTTTGAAATTATAAAACAAGAAAACGACTTGTTTGGTATTAAAACAACATTCGACAAAAAAGGACGAATAAAAGGGTCTTTATTCGTAAAAGAAAAAAAGAATACAGGTAAAAAAGAAAAATCATATATTTTGTCAGTAGCTTTGAAAGACAACAATAAAGTCATAAATGAATTTGATATTACCATAAACATTCTTAATAATACGCTATGGGATCTTTTTTATAAAAGATATATGAAAACAGCACCAGATACCCCACGTACATACGGAGAAAAGAAAATCAAAGATGCTGAAGTAGCAAAACTTATTGAAGAATTAATAAGGAATAATGGTAGATTCGAAGGGTTTAAATGTTATGATGCGAAGCCTTACGAATACCCCAATATAAATGCCTCGGCTATATACAAGGGTAAAAAACTGGAGAATGTAACAATCGACTACGAATGGATAAATATTGTCGATAAAATAGGAAGTTTAGGATATGCATACTATCACTCCAAAACATATGGAATAAATGGTGATACAGAAAGACATGCCCTACTTAAAGATATCCTTGTTAAGACTATCAATAATTATGTTTCTGCAGTGCCAATTGAAGGAAATGAAGTAATAATTAATAATAAGCCAATAGGTAAATATACAGGGGATGGAGCAAGTTTATTACCTTATTATAAGTTAGGACAAAATAATAATTTTGAACACCAATGGAGATTCACAGATTCTATGCTGCTTCCGATACTTACTTTAATGCCAGATATTATTGAAGGTATAAACAAAGGCGATAGACAATATATTGAATTACATGAAAACTTAATCAATTATTTTCAAATTTTCACTTCCCTTGTCAAGGAAAGGAGAAAAATAACAAATAATCCCAGATGGGGTGAAATTATAGATCCCAACTATAGTTCTGGAGCATGGGCAGATGCAAACCTTGGTCACAGATCACGTACGATGTTAGCATTACCTATCATTTGGGCTGACTATAATCGTCCTATGACATACGTACAATACTGGTACTCCAGCTATTATAATGACAAACCATTCAAAGACTTTAGTCTGTCACCAGGTTGGTCACCTTCAGGAGTTATTAAAGACGTAAGTTATTGGATGACAAAGTTCTGTATCCCTTCACATCATTATCGTCAGTCAGGATTTCATCCTGATGGGACCATATCACATCATATAGGAAAAGGAACTGATGCCGCCATGGTTGCATATGGATTTGAATTACTTACACAATGCAGCAACGGATATTCATTCTTTAAGGACACAAGATATAGAATAGACAGTAAAAATTATCAGTTTCAGCTTGACAGATTATTAAATGTTTATCCAAAACTATTTTATAAAGGACAAATGGATTTTCTTGTATCAGGCAGAACATTTTTAAGTGATTTAACTAAGTTTGTATCAAATACTTATAACGATGCTGTACATAATTTAAATATAGCTAGAAGTAAAGATACAAAAATTGTAGGAATGGATTCTTTGATACAATTAAATGCCAACATACAAAAGGGACAATTCGAATATTCGGGTACAGACGCTTACTGGGTTAATGAGTTTCTAGTTCATCGAAGGGGGAAAAATGAAAAGCCTTATTACGCATCAGTAAAACTAAAATCAGAAAGGACAGTTGGTGCGGAAGATTTCAGTAAAATAAGAAAATCATGGCATGCCGGATATGGAATACTACAAGTAAAAGTTAAAGGAGACGAATACGACCAACAGGTCTTATCAAATATGGACTGGCATGCATTACCAGGTCTTACCGAAGAATGGAGAAACGATCCTATGCCAAAATCAGGAGGTGCAGCAGCTTCATTAGCCGGAAACAACAAGATTGCCGGAGTATTATCTGATGGGAATAATGGTATGGCAATGTATCATCATCTACCCAAAGAAAAATACAGTTCTGCCACTGCATTAAAATCATATTACTTTTTAGAAGACAGGATTGTTGCTCTTGGTAACAATATACAAAGAATAAGAGAAGGACAAGGCAACAATATAAATACTTTTATAGATCAAACAGAATTATATGACAAACTATCTTGGAATATAGACGGAAAAACTAAAACAATAATGCCAGACGAATCTATAAACATGACTCTTAATACAAGCAAACCTTGTTGGTTTCATGCAGGTAGAAAAGGATATCTAATATTTCCTAGAAAAGAAACCAAGATTAATATTCAATCAGGTAAATTCATCAACATAACAGACAAAAGTATATCTGATGAAACACCAAACTTTATAATTTCAGTAGATCATGGCCGTGAACCAGGAAAAGTTCGATACGACAATCAGTATATATTCGTGCAAATACCGAATGTAAAAGAAACTGAAATGGGAAAAATATTAGATGATACTAGAAAGGAGTTCTCATTCTTATTAGCAGACTCTATTCATGGACTTTATTCTCCAAAAGAAAACATATATCAATTTTCTTTTTTCAAGCCAGGAAAAGTCAAGCTCAACAGTATTGAAATAAAATCAGACGATGTAGCCATGATAATGCTAAAAGAAAATAATAATGAGTGGACATTAAGTATTGGCAATCCACAACCTGATGGAAAGAAACAAACGATACGTTTTATAACAAATATGAAATTGACTGAAGGTATATATAAATATCAACTAGGTGGTATATATCCGATGGAAGGGGAAACCGTAAGTATAAAACGTATAGGAAAAATGACAGAGGTGATTGCTGAAATACCGGATATAAGAGATGAAATAAAATACAAATATCAATCAGACTTATATGCAGCAGCACCGATAACAATAAAAATACCCAAATAAACATAAATGAACACATTTTAAAGGCCGATAAAATATATCGACCTTTAAAATGTCTCAAATTTATATATCGTTATTTGTCTATATACTTGATTCGGATAAAGAGCAGTTGAAGGAAAATTTAAATGATTAGGAGAATCAGGGAAATGCTGCATTTCCAAACAGAATCCTGCATATTGCATATATCTTTTGTTTCCATGACCTATCCAACGTTTCATATCAGAATTTGAAATATAGAACTGCATTCCAGGTTCAGTGGTATAAGCTTTTAAACGACGACCACTTTTCTGATGCTCTACTATAGCCGCAAGTGATAATTCTCCATCTGTCTTGCTTAACTTATACGAAGTGTCGTATTTATACTCACCATCAGACAACGGAAAAGATATTTTACGATAATGCATAAAATCATAATCTGATTTTTTTACAGAGACAATCTCACCTGTTGGAATACCATCACTGTCGGTGACCAACATCGAATCTGCCTTTATATAAAAATTATGACTTAATACATTTTCATTACATCCGGATAAATTAAAATAACTATGGTTCGTAAAATTTACTACAGTTGGCGCATCTGTATGTGCTTCATAGTTCAGGATTATTTCATTATTATCAGTCAAAGTATATGATATTGAAAAATCCAAATTACCTGGAAATCCTCCATCTAAATGAGGGCTTCTACAAGCAAAAACAATCGTAGCTTTATTTGTATCACAAGAGATATCACAAACATCAAATACTCTTAGATTGAAGCCTTTGCTTCCACCATGTATAGAATGTATCCCTTTATTATTCTTCTCCAATATATAATGCTTTCCATCTAACTCAAACTCAGCATTTTTTATTCTGTTAGCATAACGTCCCACTGTACTTCCATACTTCGGATTAGGCTTGGTATATTCAGATATAGAATCAAAACCTAAAACCACAGATTCCATTTTACCATTCCTGTCTGGTACAGAAACATCTGTAAGAGCTGCTGCATAATTTGTAAGCCTGATAACCATTCCAGATGAATTTATCATTTCATACTGGAACAATGTATCATTATCAATTAAAACTGTATCTATACAGGAAACCGTAACATTTCTAACTTTATCGGAATTCACACATCCGGTACTTACTGAACAGAATATCACAAATAAGGTGAGAATATGATTTCTTATACTTATTATCATTTTATATTATCACATACATTTATTGATACAGAGATTTTACTACTTCCTCGGTTAAACGAGATTTTCAATGGTACCATAGCAAAACCTGGAACCGGATTAAAGGTTCTTCCATCAGGGTCAACAGGCATTAATGATAAACTACCGGATAAGACATTTATTTCCAGATCAGAATTATTACCATTACATATCCATCTATTATTATGCAAAGATGTTTTATTTATTTTAGAAGCAATAACTGGTAATACCAGGCTTACACCATCTACCGTACTTTCTGCTTCTATTATAATATTTTCTTTATCAAATATATAAGTAATATCCACTGGTGTGACTCCTTGCGAAGGAGACTCTTGTTCACATGTAACCAGATGAGTTTTAATTTTAAATATATGTTTATTATCTGATTTTGTATAAATAACATCAGTATCCAAATCATCCAGGTTTGAATACAGCTTCCCATCTTTTATGAATTCCAGTCGTGGACTTCCACCAACTATATATTTACGATTTACATGCTGCATGTTAGGCGCTTCAATCATTTTATACATATTAGTAGTGGAAGCAAATATAGGTCCGAATTTTTCATGCCACAACATTGACAATACTCCCCCCATAGGATGAGTTCCTTTAACCTTATATTCAGCATCATATCCGGTAACAGTAGCTCTCCATTGTCCTTCGGATACAAGCCATGTTCTTATATCCTTAAAAAATTTTACCCCATATTCTTTATCTCTTGGCAAAGTTACAGCTTCATTACTTATTCCCACTTTACATTCCAAAAACGAAGTAAGGGCCTTTGAATGCCCAAAAGTGTGATGTATGCAAGGTTGAATATTCAAATCATTATAATGCAGTCCTCCAAAAAGTAATCCATTATGTGTAGCATTCCTTAAAAGCTTTATATTTCTATATATCGCCTCCATATACTCTGGATGATTTGTTGACATTAAACCATATCCACCCATAAAGCCATCACTAGTACGTCCACCCCAATAAGTCCACTTGAAACTACGTGTACCCCAACTGTTATCCCATGCCCCATCAGGCAGCATAAACTCCAAATGTGTATTCATTGATTTCACTATCAATTCCTCAAGTTCTTTATCACCTGACAAAAGAGCATAATGTGCCATATTAGGTAAAGATTCCTCAACATTATATAACAAATCAACGGGACGGCATCCATTCTTCGTTTCGCTTGTTATATTTGGACCTTCACCAAAAAGGAAACAATCATTTTTAGTAAAATACTGTCTTAAATCGAATGCAATTTCTTTTGCTTTATTCTTAAAATCTTCTCTTTCAAATATATCACCAAGCAAATACAAGGCATAAGTAGCGGAAGCTGAATAATTAACATTCATATTACGCATACCTTCTCGTTTGCGACTATATATAAATCTGTTATTAAGAATAAACTCACCAGAAGACTCCAAATACTTTTTCCACGTATCAAGTGTCGCTTCATCCAACAAATGACCATGATATTTTACAGCCTCGCCAAGTGCAATTGCAAAAAATACTGTTGTCCCATTCCAATCAGATACATTTACATCATTCATCCATGATCCATCAGGCTGACGTACCGTTTCCATCCACTTTATTAATCGTTTTGCTGCATTCAGATATTTATCATCTCCTGTTTTATCTGCCATATACATTAAAGGAAGTACGAAATCGCCTATACGTCCATGTATTCGAGCACAAGCAGGACAAATTATGCCACCATCTAAAGTCGGATACTTTGATTCATATTGTAATGTCAATAATGTATCCACCCATTCTTGAAGAAGAGTCTCTGCCTCAAGATTAATTTTATCTTTTGTCAGATTGCTACTTACATTATTACCGTATAAGACAAAAGATATTAACACCATCAATATTACAGTTAACTGCCTTTTCATCATCACGAAAACATAAACCGTTTTTTATTTAAGAAAATCAGCTCTCATAGGAGAAAAACAATCTATAAGTATCCCTGGTTCAAGACATACACATCCATGTACCGCATCAGGCTCGATATATATACCATCGCCCGCTGACACAATTTTTTTCTTACCTTCTATATCGAATTCAAATTTACCACTTGCTACATAAGTAGTTTGTGTATGATAATGTGCATGTGGTGTTCCTACAGCTCCCTTTTCAAATTTAACCTTAACCAGCATAACCTGACCATCATAGCCCATAATCTTACGTGTAACACCTTCTCCAGCAGGTTCCCATTCTTTATCCTTATCCAGAATATAATCGACACTTCTTGTCTTTTTTATTGTACTATTCTTCATATCACTACCATTGTTTACATTTTCGACCGCGGAAAAACACACCATTGGCAATATTGTTGCCATTAAACAAACAAATAACTTTTTCATTTTCTATTAGAATTATAATATTAAAATATCAAACCTTTATATATTGAATATATAGTTTATTTCTGTTGTTTTATATATTCAGTAGGAAGGCACCCAATATATTTCTTAAAGCTGGTAGCAAAATATGATGGTGTACTAAAACCTACCATTGTACTTATCTCTGCAATATTATATCGTCCTTCCTTAAGCAAACGACATGCTTCAGAAAATCTTATTTTCTTTATAAATTCAATAGCAGACTCTCCTGTTATGGCTTTCAGTTTTAAATGCAAATTAGAGCGACTCATATTCATCTGACTTGCAAAGTCTTCTGTAGAAAAGCTCGAATTATCCATATTATTCTTAACTATTTCAACAGCCCGTTTCAATAATTCTTCATCCAAGGCATTAAAAGTTATTTTTTCAGGTTCAACATCTAATTCTTTAGAATAATGCTCTAACATACGACGACGAGTTCGTACTATATTTTGAATCTTTGTTGTCAGTAACGATAAAGAAAATGGTTTAGCTATATAATCATCAGCTCCTAATGCCATAACCTCTTTTTGATCAGACAATTCAGTTCTTGCTGATAAAATTATAACAGGAATATGACTGGTTGACACATTCTGTTTTACAGCTTTGCAGAGTTTTACCCCATCCATAACAGGCATCATAAGATCTGTTATAATCATATCTACATCATTACATTTCAATACTTCAAGTGCCACTTCTCCATTCTCGGCCTGCAAAGTATTAAAAACCTTAGAAAGACCAGATTTAAGATATTGTCTAACTTCTTCATTATCTTCAACTATAAGAATAGTTCCTCTGGAAGAAGCATCTGATTCGTCATTTATTACTAATTCATCCATTTCTGAATCAACAAAATATTCATCTTTTGTATTAGTAAAATGTAATTGCTGTTCTGGTTCATACGTATTCTCAGCTAATTCTATTTCAGCATAAACAGATTTATCTTGAGGTATATATATAGAAAAAGAACTACCCTTGCCTGGTTCACTGTTAAGTTCAATTTTACCATGATGCAATTCTACCAATCTTTGAATCAACGACAAACCTATACCACTACCCATACAAGTAGAGTCAAGTTGGGTAAAACGTTCAAATATCTTTTTATGTTTATTAAGCGGTATTCCAATACCTGTATCTGTTACATTCAATATCAGAAAATTATCATTCAACGACAAATTAACAGTTATACTCCCTTCCTTTGTATATTTAAATGCATTCGATAAAAGATTATTGATAATAATCTCCACATATTTTTCATCAGCCCAAACATCTACACCTTCTAAATCTGAAATAAAATTATAATTCAACGATTTAGAACGAGCTAATTTCTCATAAAAAGAAAAGCAATCTTTAACGACTGAATATATTTCTCTTTTTGAAACTCTTAATTTAAACACTCCTAGCTCAGCACGTCTATAATCCATCAACTGATTTACAAGATGTAATAATCTATTAGTATTTCTCTCTACGAACCCTAACTGTTCCTTCATCCATTTATCTGTGGTTCTAATCTTCATTTCCTGAACAGGAGATATTATTAATGTCAAAGGGGTACGTAATTCATGAGAAATGTTAATAAAAAATCGTTGTTTCATTTGATTAATTTCTTCCTGATGAAGCTTTTCATTATGCTCCATAATCAATCTATTTTCCATTTGCTTTTTTACCCAGAAATAACGAAATACAAGAGCTATAGCACTTATTACCAACAAGGTTATAATAAGTATAGCCCACCATGTTTCATACCACTCAGGAAGAACTTTTATATATAACACCTTAGACTTTTTATTCCATTTTCCATCATTATTAGCAGCACGTACTTTAAAATGATACTCCCCATGAGGCAAATTATGATATGATACATTTAAGTTATCTTCTGTATAATTCCAAGTATCATCATAACCTTCCAGCTTATAAGAAAAAATATTATGTTGTCCAGATAAATAGTTAGAAACCACAAACTGAAGAGTAAATGATTTTTGCGAACTATTTAATATTATACTATCAGTATCAGATATGTGCTTCCTAAGTATTCCTGTTTCATCTCCTGGACGAACTTCTTTTCCAAAAAGTTTAAGTTTTGTAATTACTGGCTGTGGAGTATAAGGATTATCAATCAACAATTCTGGACGAAATGTTGTTATACCATTTATTCCTCCAAAATACAATCGACCATCGGCTGTACGACAATGCGAATAGCTATTAAATTGATTACTTTGTATTCCGTCCTTTATTGAAAAATTTCTAAATGTTTTACTATATGGATTAAAACAGCTCAAACCTTTATTCGTACTTACCCATATATTATTATAGGAATCTTCCTCAATACTATACACAACATTATTAGGAAGACCATCTGTTTCTGTTAAATGAACGATTTCTCTATTCTTTTTATCTGTGTAATATAATCCAGATCTTGTAGCAAGCCATATACGCCCATCAACTGATTCATAAATCTGTTGTACAGTTTTAATATCAGACATACCATTTATACCAAAAGATACCCTCTCCAGATGATTGCCCTCTATTTTATACTTAACCAGACAATCATCAAACGCTATTATAAGGCAATCTGAAGAATCAATAAACATAGCATATATTCCCTTTTTTGAAATACCTGCCTCATCAACGTGCGTAAACTCACCACTATGCATATTGTACAGATAAAGTCCATTTAGAGTTCCCAGCCACAATCTTTCTTCATCACGAGGCAAGATTGAATATATACTATTTGCCATTATATCGGCATCACGTATATATAGATGTCTGATAAATCCTGTACGCCGGTTTACGACTTTCAATCCTCCTGCATGTGTACCAACATAAACATTATCAGACTTTTTGTCTATATATAAAGATTTGACGTTATTTGATTCCCTAGAAATATCTTTATCCTCATAATTTAATTTATAATATTTAAAACTTTCATCAGCAGGATTATAGCAATTCAAGCCTCCATCGTTTGTTCCTATCCACAACATAAAATTTTCATCTTCAACAATACAACTCACCACATTATCACTTAATGAATTCCTGTATGGCTCATGCATTATATTATTAAAACGATATTTAAGTGGATGATAATAATTAAGACCACCAAAATATGTTCCTAACCACATACCACCTTGATTATCCTTATAAATACACCTGACAGAACGTTGGCTCAAACTTCCGAATTTTGTTTCATCATTAGTATATTTAACAAAAGTATCGCTGGCATTTGAGTATATATTCAAATCATTAAATGTTCCTATCCACAATCTGCCGTTAGAATCTCTTGCTAAAGAACGTATATAGTCAGAACTTATGCTATTTTTATCTGATGTATGTCTATAATTCTTCAAATCTCCAGTACGCAAATCCAATTTTATCAATCCATTACCTTCTGTACCAATCCATAGTTCATGTAAATTATATAATAACATGGTTTGCACTTTTGCCCCAACCTCAAATGAAGATGAAGGAATAAATTTATTACTAACAAAAGAATATGAATGCAAGTGTCCATTCACACAACCTATATATATAGTATCATTTACTCTATAAATAGAAGATACTTTTTTAGATACTAAATCAGGAATCAATATGTCATCTCTAAAAGAATTCATTGATAGATCTAAAACATATAGTTCACCCTCTGAATTTATTATATATAAATCATCAGATAACTCTACAATATCCTTAACCAGAGCATTCTTTCTATCTGTAATTAAAAAATTTTTAAAAGTGTCTGTTTCCTTATTATAAAGTGAAACTCCTTTATTTGTTCCAACCAAAATCCTCCCCTTACTATCAGTCACCACGCAACGAGTAATATTACCAGCTATAGATACAGTATCATTCTCGTCATGACGATATACCGTAAACTCATATCCGTCATAACGGTTCACACCGTCATATGTAGCGAACCACATATTATCAGATTTATCCTGTGTTATTGAAAAAACTGTATTCTGAGAAAGACCATCATTAATAGATATATGGGAAAAAGTAATTGTTTCCGAATTATAAGCAAAAACAATTTTACTTGACAATAATGGTAAAATGACAAATAAGACCTTAAAAAAACTTTTTATCTTCATGCTATTATATATTAATCAACGTGTCGCAATTTCCATAAAAAAGGAATGTAACAAATATACATATAAGAAGAATAATTGGCAAATAAATCTTCTTACCTATTATAGCTAATCATTTCTCCATTTTATTATCTTTTCCATTCAATATTTCAGGATTATTCACTGTTTCCTCAATTCCATTTACACCATCTTTAAAACTTTTTACACCTTTTCCCAAACCTTTCATAAGTTCAGGAATTTTTTTTCCACCAAACAATAGTAAAATTAATAATGCAATAAACAACAATTCCTGCATTCCAATTCCCAATAGGAGTAGATTATACATAAACTTTATTATTAGAGGTTTATTATTATTTTAAAATGTCTAACGAATACTATGCCAGATTGTATAAGATTAGTTTTAATATGGCAATGGAACCATAGGCCTACGTCCATAATTAAGTTTCAAGCCAGCTTTATATGCTTCTTCTCCATGAAGTAAATCTATATCAAGTTCTCCCAAATTCACCAGAATACCCCTTGCCATAAGTCCGGCATCTTCATTCTGAATTCGTGGAAGAGTCTCAGCATTATTACGTAATTCATTAAGATATTCACGTATATACTTACGCATATTAGGATCAAGAGATAAACATTCCAATGACGAATACCCAATTTTTCTATTTTCTTCCTTAACAGGATATACCAAATTCTTTATTCCTTTTTCAGGATATCCTAAATAGGATATGGCATATGCAGCCTCGCTTGATATATAAGGATCAGTATCATTTATAAGGTGTCTCAATTCTTCAGGGCATTCAGAAATTAATCCTAGTTTTGCCAATTGTGCATAACCGACAGTTGCCCAAAACTTCATTTCCGGATAATCACTTATTAATGCCTTTCTAAAAAACTGTTCATCAGAAGATTTAGGCATACTTGCAAGTTCTACTAGATTATAAAGTTCATTTAAAGGAAATTTTTCTTCTCTAACCGAATTATACAATATTTTACCTCTTCGTGACGTTGGCAGAAAGAAACCTAAATCTTCCGTTTCTCTTATATGAGAAGATAAAGATTCACGCATTTTCTTCAAAATATCCTGATACTGTGGTAAAGAAGATAAATCATGTATTTCGCCAGGATCATTAAACAAATCGAAAAGCATTTCTGCAGGATGAGCACAAAATGTTTGGGCCCAGTCATCATTAGTATTGTGACCACCTAATACAAGTTTATCCCAGGCTTTATTTGACGGCATACCCCACTGATAATAATTTCTCAATGCAAACTGCCTATATGGCATATAACTACGTATATATTTGTATCGCCCGTCTGAAACGGCTCTAACAGGCATAAAATGATGTAACTGGTTCGAAGCAAAAGCAAAATTAAGTTTCCTTTCCTCTTTTGCTGCATATTTACCAAACACAGCTTCTCCCTGCATTCTTTTCTCTGGTTTTACACCTGCAAGACTAAGTACCGTAGGGCCTAAATCCGTAAAATTAACCAAACGATCAACTTTACCTGACAAACCATTTGCCAAATGCTTGAATTTTTCGGGGAAATATACTACCAAAGGTACCCTTAAACCACTCTCAAACAAATATCCTTTACCACGAGGGACGCAACCACCGTGATCACTGAAAAAGAAGATTATAGTATTCTCATCAAGACCTTTTTCTTTCAAATCATCAAGATATATCTTAACCCATTTGTCAACATCCTGAACCGCTTCCAAATGACCGGCATAATCAGAACGTACTTCCGGCAAATCAGGTACATAAGATGGCAACGTTAATAGCTGAGGATATATACCCTCACGTGTATAATCACGACGACCGTCGGTATGAAAAGTTCTTATACGACCCATATGCGATGTTACAGTATTGAATACAGCAAAAAAAGGCTGACCATCTTTTCTTTTAGGACTATTATAAGAAGCTTTCTTATTACACTCATCCCAACATGACTTATTATCTGTCGTAGTATTATAATGCGTTTTATTATTATTAGTACAATAATAACCTGCTTCTCTTAATCTTTGAGGAAAGAATATATCATCAGGAGTATCAAAAGGAACCGGATGAAAATCCATTCCATACGTTGGAGCATAACATCCGGTTATTAAAGAGGAACGCGCCGGAGAACTTTGAGGGCCAACTGACCATGCATTCATAAACTGAACACCTCTTTGAGCTAAGCTATCCACATTGGGAGTACTAACATCCTTATTGCCATAACATCCGAATTCATAAGCACTTGTGTCTTCAAATGTTAACCATAGAATATTAGGACGAATATCATCTTTTGCAGAAAGCATACTTACAGACGAAAGCCCCAATATTATTGTTGAACAAAACAATCTGAAATCATTTTTCATAATGAATTTATTTAGGTTAATATATTTCTTTGCGAAAATAGTTATTAAGTTTATTTTCATAACACACACATGTTTAAATAATATATACCAGTGTATAATGGACAATATTAAAAGCATATTCAACAATTTTAAAATACGATAGAGACAAATAAAACTCATTTGATTATTTCAGTATGAATTAATAACTGCTTATAAGTTAATTTTGCGAATAGGAAAATATTATTATTTCATAATTATTATAGCCATGAAAAAAAGAAGTATTATCATGCTGATAGGTATTCATATCATACTAGGTTTCAACTTATCAGCGCAAACCAGAAGCACTGTAGAATGGAGGAACGTAAACGGTGTGGAAATTCCGGTACCACCTTCTGTCCATCCTAGATTGTATTTACGCTCTTCAGACATTCCGGAACTTAAAGAAAGAATAAAACATCCGGAAATTGTAAAGACCATAAAAAAGATGGAGAAACTGAGTAAAAACAGGACTCCTGAAGAAGAAGCTAAAGCTCCGGCAAAAAACGGATTCAGATATTATGCTGAAATGCGAGGAATAACAAGCCGAGTACAGCTTGATGCATTGGACTATCTGGTAAACGGAGAGAAATCAGTTGCCAGAAAAGCCATAACAGCCATGCTCGACACATTACGCAACACTAATTATGGAACAAAAGGTGACCTGTCAAGAGCCAGCGGATCAATGCTGATGTGTGGTGCAATGGTTTACGACTGGTGCTACGACCAGATGAAAGATTCTGAAAAGAAAGCATACATAAACGAATTTGTCAGAATAGCCAAGACCATGGAATGCGGCTATCCTCCAAAGAATACGGAACCTATAGCAGGACATTCTTCGGAATGGATGGTACTGAGAGATATGCTCTCGGCTGGTATTGCAGTATATGACGAATATCCTGACATGTACAATTATGTAGTAACAATGATGTACAAGGACTATATTCCAGCCCGCAACTTCATCTATTCGGGACATAACTACCATCAGGGCAGCAGTTATGCAAATGTACGTTTCAGCAACGACCTTATATCTCTTTGGATAATGTCACGCATGGGCGCAGGAGCAATTTATGACTCGGCACAACAGTTCGTTTTATACGATTTTATCTACAGAAGACGGCCTGACGGACAGGTTCTTCCTGCCGGTGATACCAATCCTAACAGAAAAGGCGTTGCCAATTACGCTCTTCCTGCTCTATTGGCTTACAGCTACTACAAAGACGGCTATCTGGCATACGAATATGAACGTACAAAGAAAATTGACAATCACTGTCTGATATTCGACATCCTGTGGAAAGACCTTAACATTGAGCCTAAAGGTCCTGAAACACTACCTCTTACAAAATACTCCGGAACACCGTTCGGATGGATGATTGCCAGAACAGGATGGGATGAGAACAGCGTAATAGCAGAAATGAAAATAAACGAGCACTATGTAGGAAACCATCAGCATCTTGACGGAGGCTCATTCCAGATATATTATAAAGGTCCATTGGCGCTGGATGCAGGAACATATCAGGGAAGTTCAGGCGGATACAACAGCCCACACAACAAGAATTTCTTCAAACGTACAGTAGCCCACAACTCACTGCTGATATTCAATCCTGAAGAGAAATTTGAATGCCATAGCTATGGCGGTGAAGATAAGACTCCTTTTGCCGGTAACGACGGAGGACAGAGAATGCCTGGTGACGGATGGAACACCTGCCGTTCGTTCAAAGATTTACTGAGCGACGAATACACAACAGGAAAAGTCCTTGCACACGGAACCGACGCGGACTACATGGCACCGGACTATTCTTATCTGAAAGGTGACATAACCAAGGCATATTCCGACAAGGTAAAAGAAGTAAAGCGCTCGTTCGTATTCCTGAATCTGAAATCAGAGAATATTCCTGCCGCATTGATAGTCTTCGACAAGATTGTTTCATCAAATCCTGAATATAAGAAACAGTGGCTGCTGCACAGCATTGAAGAGCCGACTGTAAAAGACGGAACATTTACCGTTAAACGTACAAAAGACGGAGATTCAGGAATGCTTTACGACACTGTGTTGCTACCGGAAAAAGGTAACTTAGATATTAATACCATCGGAGGCCCGGGTAAGGAATTCTGGGTTAACGGCGAGAACTACCCTAACGAGCCACGTACTCCGGACCCGACAAACGAAAAAGGTGCATGGAGAGTTGAATTATCTCCAAAATCTCCTGCTAATGAAGATTACTTCCTTAACGTGATACAGGTAGCTGACAACAAATGCAAAAACATGCATAAGGCTACACTTCTGAAAAGCGACAATACTGTAGGAGTAGTAATCTCCGACAGAATTGTGACTTTCAGTAAAGACAGCAACACGCTTTCCGGAAAATTCAGCATTGACATCAACGGAGAAGGAACTTTCAAAATTGTCATGACTGACATGAAACCCGGAACATGGCAGGTAAAGAAAGACGGTGAAGTATTTATCCCATATAAATGGGTACGTTCTGACGACGGAATACTGTCGTTTGAAGGAGGAAAAGGACATTACGAGTTTTCAAGGTAAATTACATAAGTATTACGCCTGAATAATACGGGCAATAAAGCGAGAGCCGCATTCGTTGGGAAAACGGATGCGGCTCGTTTTATAAATTACTTCTTTCGACCGTATTCACTAGGCAATACACCTACATATCGTTTAAAACTATTACTAAAATAGGATGGAGAACTAAATCCAAGTTTGACACTTATTTCAGCAATCGTATATTTATTCTCCAATATCAACTGACAAGCTTTATTAAATCTTATTCTTCTTATGAAATTTGCAGGTGCTTCACCTGCTATGGCATTCATCTTAAGATATAATGCCGAACGACTGATACAAAGTTCTTCTGCCAGTTTCTCAGCAGAGAACGATTCATCAGATATGTTTGTCTCTATTATTGAAATAGCTTTAGACAAGAATTCGTTATCCATCGTATTCGATGTCATTTTAGCCACATCAAGATTTATATTATTGGCATAGTATTGTCTGAAATGTTCTCTCGTTATCAGAATATTATTAATCTTACCTTTCAATAAAGAAACACTAAACGGTTTTCCTATATAATCATCAGCACCGACATTTATCCCTTCCTCTTGGCTCTCGACAGAACTCTTGGCAGATAACAAAACAACAGGTATATGAGATGTTTGAATATTTCTTTTTATCTGCTTACATAGCTGAATACCATCAACATTAGGCATCATTACATCCGACAATATAATATCAATTTTATTTTCTTTAACTACATCCAAAGCCTGCTTACCATCAGAAGCTTTATAAATATTATATTGTTCACATAATAATCTTTCAAGGTAATCCATCATTTCCTTATTATCCTCAACCAACAATATATTTATATCACTGGTCTTGTTACAGGAATGTTTATTAATACCATCATCAATTGTATCTTCCAACAAATACTCCTGATATATTTCTGTAGGATACAATAAAGTATTATTCCCTTCAGAATTACTTTTTTCATCACCGGAACATACTTCTAAAGTTTTAGGTAATGAGACACTGAAAACTGTAAACTCATTCTCCTTACTTTTCACCGATATTGTCCCGTTATGTTTCTCTACCAAACATTTAACCAAAGAAAGTCCTATTCCTGTTCCCTTGTCATATTCATTGGCCTGATAAAATCTTTCAAATATTTTATCTATCTTAGAAGAGGATATACCTTTACCATTGTCATATACATCAAATCCCCATACATCCTCTTTCTCCCACAGAGTAAGACTTATTTGCCCTCCATCAGGCGTGAATTTAAATGAATTTGATAAAAGATTCAATAATATCGTCTCTATATATTTCTTATCTACAGGTATTTCCAAAGAAGATATTGACGAATCAAACAAATAATCCATTCTATTTTTCTCCGCCTGTTTATTAAACAGCATAAATGTCTGCTTACATAAATCAACAACATTACCCATCTCTATGTGCAGAGGCATTGCTCCAGACTCTACCTTTCGAAAATCAAGCAACTGATTTATAATATTCAGAAGCCGTAAAGCATTATTATATACATATTTTAGATCACAAAGCATTTTTTTATCCAATAACATAGCCTGTCCAATCATATTCTCCAATGGGCCCAATATCAATGTCAAAGGAGTACGAAGTTCATGCGACATATTCATATAAAAACGTATTTTTTCGGTAGCTATCTCCTGCATTTTCTTGTGTTCCATCAATTCAATCTTTAATTGCATCTTCATTTTTTGTTTCATTATGAAGAAATACATAATCCAAGCAATCAACGAAAGACATAGCATGATAAACAGTAATTTAACATACCATGTTTGGTACCACATCGGAATAACATCTATTTTAAGGTTCACAGGTGATTCGTTCCATTTACCATTATTATTACACGATTTTAACTGAAAGACGTATGTCCCTGGTTGAAGATTGAAATATGTAACTTCTCTTTTATCAGAATAATTCCATTCTCGTTCATATCCCTTTAACCGATAGGCAAAAATATTACGTCTATTACTAAGATAATTTGAAACTGTATAGGATATCTTTAATTCTTTCTGATCATAAGGGAAACTTATTTCCAGAAGTTTTCCTGTTTCATTCTTCTGGATATTGACAGAAGAATCTTCACCGTAAATCACGGAACGGTTTTTTAATGACAAATCTATAATTTCAGGATCAGGAGAATATGGATTTTCAATAAAATCCGAAGGACGAAAATATGTTATGCCATCAAGAGTTCCAAAATAAAACGTACCATCACTTCCTTTGCAATAGCCATACATATTGAACTCATTATGACTCAACCCATCCATTTCAGTATAATTGTAGGAACGTTTACTCGAGACATCAAAATGAGCAAGTCCTTTATTTGTACTCAACCATAAATGTTTCAGGTTATCCCCCAATATTCCATATATAAAATTATTAGGCAATCCGTCTTTTGTTGTATAATATCCTTGTAAAACCAGATTACTGTTATACTTATATAAACCATTAGATGATCCCACCCATACGTTATTGTCATTATCCTCGTAAAAACAATTCACTATTATATGAGAAGAATAGTCAGTACTTACGCTATCATCAAGTTGCATTACTCTATTATTCTCATATATAAATAGACCATTCTCAGAACCTATCCAAACCCTGTTGTTAGAATCTTTAAACAAACTCGGAATCAAGTATCCACTCAAATTTCTGTTACGATATGCAAGTGATGACTTTCTGAATGTCCTTGTCCGTTTATCGAACTCAAGCAAACCGATCATAGAACCTACATATATATCGTCTCCGTTCTCAAGTAGTGCATAACAACTATTCTCCTCTGCTTCTGTATCTGGTATATCATAATTTGTAATTATGCCGGAACGGGTGTCTATATAACTTAATCCTCCTGAATGGGTTCCTACATATATACCTCTGTCTTTATCAGGCAAAATAGACTTTATATTGTTTGATTTCAGATGATTTTGACCATTTCCCGCCTGATAATATTCGAATGTACCATTTTTCTTATCAAAATAATTTACGCCACCTCCATTAGTTCCAATCCATAAACCTTTCTTATCCGGACTCTCTACAATACAACTTACAATTCTATCGTTTAAAGAATTTATTGGAGAAAAGCCAAGTACATTAAAATCATATGACAATGGATGGTAATATCTGACACCATTATAATGTGTACCAATCCATAACCCGTCCTGATTATCAACCATTAAAGAACGGACAGACATATCAGCAAGAGAATTATAAATTTCCCCAAAATCCGGATTTAAAATAAACAACCCTTCTGTAGTCCCAATCAATATGCTTCCATCCTTATATAGTTGCAACACACGAATTGAATTAACAGACAAAAAAGACTTATTTATCTTATATTGCTTAATTATCTCAAATCTATCGTTTATACGTAATATTCTTTCATTCTGACATCCAACCCAATATCCTCCCCTTTCATTATCAAAAATAATGGGACCTATCGGAGTATTTGAAAAATCAGGAACTATCTTTTTACACTTATTGTCAATACCGGAATAATAATAAAGTCCATGAGAAGTTCCGACAAGAGCTCCATCACCAGAAACACAAACTGAATTTACAACAATATTCTCCAAAAGAATAGAAGACAAAAAGTTTCCTGTTTTTTTTGAAAAAAACACAAGTCCCAGATTAGTACCAAGCAACAAAGTATCTCGCTTCTCAGGCATCTCTGCCATTGCAAGTACTTGCAGTGTTTTTCCAGATAAATTAAAATTACAAAACGTATTAGTCAAATAATCATATTTAGACAAGCCTAACAATGTTCCTACCCAAACAGTACCCTCACTATCAGAATACAAACTACAGACATGACTATCCATTATAGAAGTTTCATCCTGTATATCATGATAATATGTATTAACAGAATAACCGTCATATTTATTCAGACCATCGCTCGTTCCTATCCAAATTTTATTATTTACATCTTGTATTATACTCCATACGGTATTCTGTGACAGATTCTCACTAACTGATAATCTTTTTAGATTTAATGGTTCACATTTACTTCCTATAGAAATGAACAATAACAGAAATATGAATATGTATTGTTTTATCATAAATTAGCCTGGACTCGCATTTATTTAATATTGCAAATATACAAAATTTGGAACTATGAAACTGAAAATATATAATATTATCTTTCTATTTTGTCATAACAAATTATTGGAATTATATTACTTTATTAAACGACTAAAAAAACAGATACTGAATGATAAAACATCCAGTATCCGCCAAACAATAATTTTTTATTTCAGTTTATATCCAAGATTTACTTTTTCTCCATTCAATGAAACCTCAACTTCAAGTTTTTTATCATTAAACTGCGATGTCACAAATCGTGCATTTATTTTCGGAGCTGCCTTAATGTCTTTCGTAGGATAAATAACCGTGATATATCTTATAGGAGAATTATCTTGTTTCTTTATGTTAAACGAAACAGCCGTACGTTTCTCCCGTACCAGATAAAGGGTAGCCTGCCATCCTTCTTCTTCCTCGAGAACAGTCCCTTCTGGAGCAAAACATTGCATTTTTACATCACTATCCACACCATAATTCGAAGAAAGTATTAAATTATTTTTATTTATATCAATCTTTCCGGCATTCAATTGATAATGTAATCCTACTTGTCCCTTTGCATCTCCCACTGCCTCATCTACTATAACAAAGTATTTCCTGTTAACGAAGAAAACAGAACGACGATGCTTCAAGTCTTTATAACTTTGGTTTTCAGTAACCAAAACAGGAGTTTTATCTTCAGGTTTCCACAAACGTGTCACCGAAGATTGTGTTTCCAGATTCTTATTATCCAATGTCAAAGTTTTGTGTACCATTGTCTGTCGGAACCAGTTACGCAATTTCATTATGTTGTCATCGCCTGCATAAACATAAAATCCGGAATCTGGGAAAAGATTAGTACCATTAAACCATAATTCAAATGTACCGTTATCCGGCTGATTATGCCATTCACCTTTTGGACCAGCTTTTAACACCATAACAGTAGCATCACTACCCCATCCGTTACGGAAAGTAAAAAATCCACTGGTTTCAAAACCTTTCGACAAATTCTCAGGAAGTTTACCCTCTTTCCCCTCTGTTGCAAAATAACGGATTTGTTCATTATTGGGGAAGAGTTTAGTCCATATCCTATAATTTTTGATTTTGGGTTCTTTTCCCCTTCTCTTGGCATCACTGAAACATGGGTTAGTATAGTCAGGATAACAAATATTGTAATAAAATACAATCATTTTTTCTATTGTATCCAAGAACTCCTTAGGAAATTCATTCCTTAAACCATTCATATCCGCCATCATCAGGGCCTTACAAAATATTTCTATTGATGCCATGTGGTAAAGCGGATCGAGTTCAAATTGCCCACCATCATCATAAACCTGTTTTTTTGCCTCACGTACTAGTATATCTACACCACTTTTTCTCCAAGTATCAGCATCTTTGTATTCAGGGAAAAATATGGCTGCATAAAGAATCTGTTGTGCTTCAAAAAGAAGATGATTCCCCGCATCTGAATAATTATGCAATATATGGTTTGCATGTTTACGATAATTTACTAAAAACTCGGTCAAAAACTCTGGTGTAAAATATATAGAATTTTTAAAAAGCATAAACTGTTGTATCTGGTCTTCCAAACGTGTTCCTACCTCGAGAGGACGCCATGCAAAACGAGCATTTTCCACTCCAGCTCTAATTTCTCCAGTACTGGCAAGTTCAAACTCATCTTTAGTTACAGAAACCAAAGGATTCTTTTTAATCCAATCCATATACTGAAAAACCCATTCTTTGGCATATTTTTCATCGTGAGTGGTATAATAAACCTTTCCCATAGGTATAAACCATTTTTGGCGATGAAGTTGCCAGCGCAATTCGTTATCTTTTATGGGCCAGTATGTCCAATCGATATCCTTTCCGTAATAGAACGAAGGCTGATAACCTTCATGGGCATATAAAATATGTGCAAGTGCTTCGTCTGCAATTTGACGTTCCTTATCAGATACAGTTACATCATCAAGGTTTATTTCCGGTTGTTTCACATTTGTGCGGTTACGGTAATAATCTAGTAATGCCTTGGCTGCTTTTACAGTATCCCCAGACATACACGCATTTTTAACATGTACAAGACCTGGATGGTCCAAGTCTATCAAGTGAAACACTTCCTTGTTTAATTGTGGGTCAGCATAAACGCTTTCACTAAAAATAAAGGAAAGTGTCAAAATAGAAATTATTATAATTTGTTTCATTTTCATGTTCTTTAAACAAAAAGGGGATGCGCATAATTATCAAAAAGCGTACATCCCCTTCAATTATTTATATTAAAAATTCCTACTTTAATCAATTACCACGGTAACATAGTAATTTTCGGACATAGCACGTACTTCGTATTCATCAGTCTTTATGATTGTAGTTGTGGTAACATCAGTTACATCCATACTCTTTGTAGGATCAAAAGTATAAACTCTTATTGAACCAGTTTTACCATTCAATGCCTTAACGTATATATTCTGTACACCTTTCTTCGCATTGGGCCATACCATTTTATATGCGCCAGATTCATCTGGTGACAATGTTTTACCGCTTTCATCAACAACCACATAATCTTGTCCACAAACCAATTCATCACCAGTGCCAGGCATAGGTGTAGTATAATAAAATACCTCAGGACTATATGAACGAGTAAAATTACTATAGAACTGAGTAGGTACAGCAAGAGTTTTACCTTGTTCTATATTATAAGTCACATCATTTCCTCCTGGAATACTACCCCATTTTTCAAAACAATAGTAATAAACATGCTCCATTCCAGGTTGCCCGTTTTCCCATTCCGGGTGATCTTTGCTACAACTTACACTCAAAAAGCAAAGAATAAGAGAATAGATTATAAAGTTAATACGCATTAATCTTTTCATAATTTTCTGTTTTTATATTTACCAATTAGGGTTTTGTTTTATATTGCCATTTGTCGTAGAAATTTCGTATGTAGGAATCGGGTAGAGATAATCTTTATTCGGATCAAACCTACGACTTGAAGCACTTTCTTTTACATAAATATTTACTTGATTATATACTTTCTCTCCATTAAGTGTTCCGTTTTCATCTGTTAGATGTCCACTTAATTCTTCTGCTGTACTAGCACTCTCACTTGGATTAAAGAATAGGCCTAACATAGCTTTTGGTAATACATCTTCTGCCGTTTTCCATCTTATGATATCATCATAATGTAATCCTTCATCAATAAATTCAACCATGCGTTCTCTTCTGATTTCCTCAAGCATATCCAATCCGTACGTTTGCACAAATGAATTGGTTAGTTTGGTATTAAAACCTGAACGACTTCTGACATAATTAACAGTTGCTTCAAGCTGATCATCAGTAATTGCGCCATTATATTCAAAAAGAGCCTCTGCATACGACAATAAAATCTCAGCATACCTGATTATCATCTTATCTACAGTCTCCCTTGAATTTGTGTCGTACTCTTCTTTCATATATCCTTTTTTTATAGGATATCCAAAACTTGCACCATTGTTAACACTATCAAAAGGTCTGAATTGCGCTCCTTTAAAAGCTACTTCATTAAGTCTGAAAACTGTCATACCTAAGCGTGGGTCACGGTCTGTAAAAATATCATTGTAATTAACATCTGGTTGATCTCCACCAGGATGCTTATCTTTAGGCAATCCATCACTATATAGAAAATAATCAATGAATTGTCTTGTAATAGATACTTGTTGTGCTTTAGTAGCACTTTGATTATGATAAGTAATTGCATTACTTGCCCCATTCGGACCATACACTTTCACAAACACATTCTCCTTATTCTGACGACCTTCACCATCGAAATAAAACAAATTCTGGAAGTTTGGATAAAGATCATGCTTATTCTCGTTAAACATTATTTCTGCAGCATCAATAGCAATCTTCAAATGATCTTTACTATTACCTTCAGTCAGATTATGATATTTGATATATGTACCTTCATAAAGGCCAACACGGACAAGCATTCCTAATGCAGCAGAACGTGAGACACGCCCCCAGTCACTATCGCTAGACAAGTCGTCAATATCCGGTAACCATTTAGCTGCAAAGTTCAAGTCTGTATAACATTGCTGTATTACAGTCTCACGAGAGTCTCTTCCTTTAAAGATATCAGGATCTGTTGTACTTTCAAATATTTTCAAAATCAAAGGGACATCTCCATATTTCTTCACCAAATCAAAATAATAATAAGCACGGAAAAAACGAGCTTCTGCCAACCAACGATTTCGAATATCTTCATCTATAGGTGTCTGTTCTCCTTTTATAATAATATTGTTACATACTCCTATTTTATTATAAGGATCACTCCAGTCCGTTGACTTTTCAGGAATATTACGACTACCTGAAGAAATTTCATCCGGAGTTGTTCCTATCATTTCATCCGAACGTAAGTCATGTCCTCTTCCTGTTAGAAAGCCTGGTAAATCAATATAAAGGCGATTACAAGCACCACGAAGGTCTGTTTCAGAACGCCAAAAATTTATGTCACTCAATGTTGTCTCAGTCTCTCTATCCAAAGAACAATTACTGAAACAAAAAATAGCAGTGGTAAGTAATAAAAATATCTTTTTCATTTTATTTTTTTTAGAGGAATTAGTTAGAATGTAACATTTAGTCCTAAAGTCCAGCTACGGAAGAAAGGATATGAACCTCTCGGGGCCTCATTCTCTACTTCTGGATCCAGAACTTCGAGCATATCCGATATTTCAAACAAATCTTGACCGGTGACATATACTCTTAATTTTTGTATATATTTCTTTGATACAGGTATTGTATATCCTAAAGTTACATTTTTCAATCTTAAGTAAGAAGCATCTTGAATCCAACGGTCTGCTGGTTTAGAATTAAAATCATCTCCTTTATACTGATACAAACGAGGCCAATAAGCATCCTGATTTTCAGTTGTCCAATAATCCCTATGTATAGTCCAAGGCATCTCTCCATCATTTGCCAATGGGAACATACGAGAATTCAAAAGAAGATCACGTTTACCTACCCCTTGGAACATGAGTGAGAAATCAAAACCTTTCCATTGAGCAGACAAATTAATACCATATATATAACGTGGAGTTGTGTTACCCAACTGAACCAAATCACCTGAATCATCAGGTTTACCTCCACCTACTCCAATAGTATGATCAGCCTCTCCCTGTGCAACATATTTAACATCTCCACCATTGATAATACCATCATTAAAAGACTCATATCCTGGATGATCAGCCTTATATTGTAGATATTCCTCACGACTTGACCAAAAACCATCTGTCTTATATCCCCAGATTGTATTAATAGGATAACCTTCCAATAATTTAACAACTCCTTCACTAACTACACTTGCACCATCATATTTCAATAATCTATTCTTACTATCAGAAATATTAAAACCAACTTGGTAATTAAAATCTTTAATTTGGTCTCTCCAACTAATATTTAAGTCCCATCCCCATGTTTTCAATTTTCCTACATTCAAATTCGGTACAGATATACCAATTTGGCTAGGTAACTGTAAAGCAGCTAACATATCATTATTGAATTTCCAATAATATTCAAAACTACCTGTAAGTCGATTATTAAAAAGTCCAAAATCAAGACCAATATTAGTTGTTTCTATTGTTTCCCAAGTCTTATCTACAGAAGCCATACTTTGTTGATAAAACCATTTTTCTCCCATATACGTAGCCGGATCATCATCATTTGAATAGACAATCAAAGGTATATAGTCATATAATCCCAATACAGCACCATTACCAAGTTGTCCCCAGGAAGCTCTTAACTTTAAGTTACTAACCCAGTCAGCATTGAACCATTGTTCTTCATTTACACGCCATGCAGCAGAAACAGAAGGGAATGCCTTCCATCGTCTTGAAGGAGCCAAACGTGAGCTTCCATCATAACGTACATTAGCTTCAAATAAATATTTTTCTTTGTAATTATAATTAAGTCGTCCAAAATAAGACATCATTGCCCATGTCTCAATATTATCTTGCAATATACTATTGGTTGATACTGATGTATCATAATAATTGAATGAGAAGAAATCATTAGACAACATATTCAAAGCCGTACCTGATATTTGATCAACCCTATAATTTTCATAAGAAGTTCCAGCCAGAATACTAAAATTATGCTTACGATCATTCAAATCAAAAGTATAATTAACGGTTGCTTCAAGCACATCATGATACTCTTGGTTCTTTGCTTTATATAAAGAATTTGCCGGATTTGTAGTTCTACGTATATCACCAACATAACTATAGTAATAAAGCGTACGTGAATTTCGTTCTTGTGAATAATAACCGGCACGTCGTGAAGCACTAAGGTTAATACGCAGATCCTTTATGAAATCTTTTATGGTTAATTGAGCTTTACCCATAAACGATTCATATTTTGTTGTTTGAACACCGGCATTTTTCATTATATCTATAGCATTATCTTGCAAATCACCATTCCAAGGACTTGGATAGTTTTCTGCTTCCGGTTGGTAGATAGGCTGACGTCCACGGTTTTCATACAATAAAGTAAAAATATTTTCAGGACCGTATGAATTTTCCCTTTGATCATCTCCATTATATTGTACATTAATACCTAAATCTACGTACTTATTTAGTTTGGCATCCATCTTAGCCAAAAGATTATAACGTTTATAATCATCTGGACCGTATGCCAATAAACCATTCTTATAATAATATCCTGCAGACAACATATAATTAATATTGTCAGTACCGCCACTTACAGATACAGAATGGTTATGTTGCATTGTGAAATTTTTAGTACCTTCACCCAACCAATCCACACTATCAAACAAATCCCAACGTCCATTAGCCAAAGGACGGTAATTAAAGTTTGGATTACCTATCCACGAACTTTTTTCCGCATTCCATTCTGGACCACTAACAGGAATACGTGATTGATTAATAAAATCCTGTTCTTCCCACGCTGGCAAACGTTCCGGCATGTTACCAGGAATATTAAATGACGCATATCCATTATAAGTAACCTTTGGTTTACCTGCAGCTCCATTTTTTGTAGTAATAAGAACTACACCTGCAGCAGCTCTGGCGCCATAAATAGCACAAGAAGCGGCATCCTTCAATACTGATATAGATTCTATATCATCAGCATTCAACAAAGCCATATTTCCCTCCACTCCATCAATCAATACCAGTGCCTTTGCATCATTTACAGAAGAAAAGCCTCGGACTTGAATAGATGCACCTTCAGAACCGGGTTGACCACTTGCACGTGTAATAGTAACACCCGGCATCTCACCTTGTAAAGCAGAAAGAGCATCCGTAGCGGGCTTAGATGCTATATTTTCTCCGTCAATGGAAGAAACAGAACCAGAAAGATTAACTTTCTTTTGTACGCCATAACCTACTACAACAACCTCGTCCAATACCTCATTATCTTCCGACAATGTAATAATAAATTCATTTTTGCCTTCTAACGCGACCTCCTGCGTTCCATATCCAATGAAAGATACTACTAAAAAACCATTATCAGGGACTTCAAGACTAAATTTTCCATCCATATCTGTAATAGTACCTACAGTAGTCCCTTTTACTGTAACATTTGCACCAGTGATAGGACCAAAATTGTCTTTAACAATACCAGTAATTTTCTTACTTTGCAAAATTTCATTTGTAGAATAAGTTTCTGCAGACAAAACAAGTGCAGGATTGTCGGCATATCCCGACACACAACAAGCACTAATCAAGAGCGGAAACATCATCCGTTTCATGCATTTTTTTTGTTGTTCATTCATAGTTATAAAAACAGTAATTTACCCGATGATAAATCAAATTAGTGCATATTCAATTTACCATTCGGATTTTTAGTTAACATATTAATAAATAGGATTGCAAGTGCACTAATCTTCCCTTGAAACCAGGGTAAACAATCCTTTATATTATCAGGCAATAAAACTACCATAATATCCTACTTAATTCACATACCTCCATTTTTTTAATTTCCTGTTTACAAAAATATATAGAATAACAGAAGCATTGTTATAACTACGTTTGTTTACTTTTCAATTATGAGTATTAATATGTTGATTTTTTCCAATACAATGTAGAATTCGTACAACAAGACATTTTTACCATGATTAATATTAAAAATATAAGATACAAGTTGACTAATAAATGCCTTTTCAATGAATACAAAATACCCCATTCATAAACTATAAAATTTGAATAGGATCTAAGTATTTACAATAATTTTAAGTCACGATATTATATTTATATTAGCATAAAACGTAATCAACATAATAAAGGACAAAAGATACATACAAAAGAAATAATCAATATTTTTAAAAAGAATATCATATATACATACTAATATCAAAAGTGTAATTTTGTATTGTAACAATAACACAAATAAATATGAATAAATACAAATTATTTTTTTCAACAATTTGTTTAACGAGTATTTTAGCTTGTCAGACAAACAAACCAAATGAGTACGCATGGATAAAAAATGCACTTGATGTTTCATCAACCCAACTACAGATAATGGGAAACAGACTAAAAGACTGTGGAATGTATCCTCGTAGTATCCATCAACATTGCGATACCATGTTTATAAGTAAACAGTTGGAACGTGATGTCTCCGTGTTTATAGATTCTTTGGAATCTACTTCCACCCCTGAACAGTACGGAAAGATACTGTTATGCCCCCCAACGGATTGGACCAGCGGTTTTTTCCCAGGCTCATTATGGTATGCCTATGAACTAACAGACAAAAAAAGTTTAAAAGATCTTGCAATACACTACACGAATGGTCTTGATACAGTACGTTATATAAAAAATACACATGATATAGGTTTTATTATAAATTGCAGCTATGGTAATGGATATAGAATTACACATGAGGATACAATAAAAAATATAATAATAGAATCAGCGAATAATTTATGCACTCGTTTTAACGATACTATAGGATGTATCCGCTCATGGGATTTCGGAGAATGGAACTACCCTGTAATCATAGATAACATGATGAATCTGGAATTGTTGTTCAATGCCTATAATATTACATCTAATGTAAATTATAAAAATGTAGCATACAAACATGCCATGACAACTCTAAAAAACCACTTCAGAAATGACTATACATGTTATCACATTGTAAGCTATAATAACGATGGCAGCATTGAATATAAAAGAACCCATCAGGGGAAACATGACGAATCAGCATGGGCAAGAGGACAAGCATGGGCTGTTTATGGTTATACTGTATGTTATAGAGAGACAAAAGATTCTACGTTCCTGAATCAAGCCGTAAACGTAGCAGATATGATAATGAAAAGAGTTAAAACAAATGATATTATTCCTTTATGGGATTACGATGCAATAAACGACAAAGACACACCACGTGATGCATCAGCTGCTGCTGTAACAGCTTCTGCATTTATAGACCTAAGTATATTAAGCAACAATAACAAATATTTCGAATATGCAGAGAAAATACTAAAATCACTATCCAGTGATAAATATCTGGCAAAAGTTGAAGAAAATCAAAACTTCATTTTAATGCATTCTACCGGTTCTATACCTAATGGTTTTGAAATTGATGCTCCACTAAATTATGCAGACTATTATTTTTTGGAAGGGCTACAAAAATATATGAAGGTAAAGAATATACAATATTCAGATTTATAAATAAAAAAATATAGGAAGACATTAAAACCTAATTATTGAGGTACAATTAAAAATCAATAGGTAATATAAATGCAGTCCGAATAAACTCGGACTGCTTATTATTTATAACTTAAACCTATAGCTTGCTCCTGCCCTTACCCATATTCCGGGTTGAGGAATATTGCCATGGTCATAGTATGTCTTGTTCAGAAGGTTGTTTCCTTCTACATATATCTTATACTGAGGCGCATTCCATGAGAGTCGTGCATCTACAAGCGAATACGGCTCGTATGGCACCATCGAATTACCTTTCTGGTAATTACCCATACGGTCCTGCCAGCGGTATGACACGTTCATCTCAAGCAGTTTCCATATTCTGAAGTTCGCCTGTGCCACGAACTTATGTCTGAGATACTCCAATGCATATTTCGACTGTAGATTTGGTGTAGTTTCCTTATCCTGGTTAATATAGCTGTAAGACACATTGACCGAACGCACAAAAGCATCACGCTGCATCAATTCGCGTATATCAACAAGAACAGAAGCCTCAGCACCCATTGTATTGATTACGGCATGATTAACCGACTGCCATGGAGCGTCATCGCCCTGCGATATATCCTTTATCCAGTCTATCATGTCCGTTCCGTGATAGCGGTACAGACTCAGAGTACCACGTATTCCCGGACGAAGATACTTCACTCCCACTTCCACTGCCTGCATTTCCTCAGGTTTCAGATACTTGTCGGCTTTATGACCTCCAACGGAATAATACAGCTCTGTAAAAGTAGGCATACGCAATGAGGTATTGTAAGAGGCATAAACCTTCCAGTCGCGCGCGAACTGATAGCTGGCATCAACACCCGGATAGAAACGGAACTTCATTTCATTTCCGGTGTTCTTTACGGCTATCACTCCCGCTGAAAGAGTGAAACGCCTCAACACGATATTATGTTCCAAATGAAAACTCAGATTGGTCCTGTTAAGTCCGAGAGTAAAATCGGCATCAGCACCGGGAACTTTTATCGGAGAATTAAGCGGTTCTCCAAGCGATGTACTCCTTACACCTTCATTCCTGAACTCCGCTCCGAATGCCGTTTTTCCGAGGAATGTCTGGATGTAGTTGTTTAGATTTACACCATAGACATCGGTCTGATGATAATTGAAAGGAGATTTTTCCGGCATTCCACGATAAAATTCAAATCTGTCGTCCGAACGGTTCCAATAGACAGACGGCTTGAAATGATAGACATCGCCCTTTGTTTCCGCCTGAACAGCAGTGTAATACTTTCTTACGTGCTCGAACTGCTCGTCGGAAAGAGTGCTGTAGAAAGTGTTCGCGCCATAATCCTTGTTTGTGAAACCTGCATGCCAACGTACATCCACCTGGTCGTTCTCATATCGTCCCTGATAGAAGAGCCTTGCATACTTGAAATCGGCATTAAGATTTCCTGCCTTGCTACGACTAAAACCGTCACTACGGCTGTAACTGCCAGAGACCTGGTTACTCAAACCATTCTTCACATGGCTTACCATAGCTCCGCCTTTGAAATAGCCGTAAGAACCGCCGTCGGCAAACACCTCTGCCCCGCTGTCCTTTGCAGTTCGCGTAACGATATTGATAGCTCCCACCAGCGATGATGTGCCATACACACGTCCTGCAGGTCCTTCCAAGACCTCGATACGTTCTATTTCACTTAATTCAACAGGAAAATCGGTCGCATTATGGCCAGTTTGTGGGTCGCAGAGGTTTATTCCGTTCAGAAGGATAGTAATTTGGTCGAACGTTCCCCCACGAATACTTATGTCCGTTTGTACTCCCATGTCACCGCGCTGTCGGACATCAACGCCGGCGGCATACTTTAACAGGTCGTTAATACTCTGTACAGGGGCGGCGACAATAGCCTCGCGGTCGAGTACAGTCACGATTCGTGCTGCCTGGCTCACTGTGAGCGGCACACGGCTGCCGGTTACCTCCACTTCCTCCAGTTCATACATTTTCTCGCCTGCATTGTTGTTCTCGGCAGTCTGGGCTGATACACCCGTAACAGGTGCTGATGCCAGCATGGCTACTGTCATCACCCCGATACTTACCGGAGATTTCAATGTGGAGAACACTGCATACGAGCGGTTGGAATAGCGTCTGAAACGCATAGTCCGGCTGCTTTTCTGAATGTTTTCTTTCATTGGTTAATAATTAAATTGATTAAAAATGCGGGGCAAAGATACAAAAGTTTAGATAGAAAACAATAGATGGCTAAATTCACACAGTCGATACGATAATATGACCAACAACGGTTTTCAACAGCATGATAATACTTTATCAACATTTATCAACAATATGTTAATAAGCTGTATATCAAATAATATTATAACCTATATACACCTGTATATCAACAGCCCATAAATAGATATCAACATATATGTTAATATCAATAGAAGCAATAACATCTGAATAAATAATAGAGTAGGTATAGGCAATATTAAAGGAGATAAAGTATGTTTCAATGAACATTACTTTACCTCCTTTAATTTTCAGATAAGCAATAGCTTCCTGACTCCTTTAATCAATAATTATTTCACTTCAACAGATTCAACATATTTATTTCCAAATCTGTCTGTCACTGTCACTTCAATGTTTTTCGCTCCTTTCGATGGTTTTACGGAGAAGAAACAATAATCATTTGCCTGCGGAGTTGTCCCTTTGGACTTCAAAGTACCGTCAGCATGGCTCCTGCTCAAGTACATTGTGTAATCAGGGTCAACTGAAGAAAACGACTTCATTTCTCCTTTATTCTTTCCGTCTTCTTTCCATTCCACTTTCCAACCTTCATCCCAATTCCATACCTTAACGCATAATTCATCTACGTGGTTAGGGAAAGTACCTATCGGATAAACCTTAATCTGATAGTTTCTCGGCATAGCCAATGTCTTGTAATGCCACTGCAATCCAAGAGGAGAAGACTCAAACACCTGATAGCCCATAGGAGTTCCATCATAAGCATATTTACAATTGCCAAGCCACCACGCGCCACCTATAGATGCAACCATGTGTTCCCTTACATTAGAACGCAACAATATGTTTGAATGAATATGTGTATGACCTGTAAGAATTGACACATTGTAATCCTTAAGAATATCCATCAGTTCTTCCGCACCTTCCAGTTTTTTGTCAATATAATAGATATAAGCCGGAGCATGCATTGCCACAAACACATGAGAACCCTTTGGTATGTATTCAATATACTTTCTCACCCATTGGAGCTGTTCGGACGTAATCCTTTCATCATATTTACGGTTTCCTCTGTAATCAATATTATCAAGAACTATATAATAATCACGTCCCATATTGAAAGCATAGTAGTTGGGACCGAATGATTCTTTATATACAAGCTCGCTCTTCTTGTTGTCACTGAAAAACTCTTCATGGTCATGATTACCTATGACAGGATATACAGGATAGCCTAAAGTCTTCAAATCATCTTTGAATCTGCCATAAGTTTCCTGATTATCCCAAACCAAATCGCCAAGCAGAATAGCCGCTACCGGAATGCTTCTGTCCATGTATTCCTTTCCATAGTTTCTCAGGTCAGGTAAAGCCTCATTTTCCATCCTGAGATATGCGGTATCATTACCCGGCTGTGTATCGCCTACGGCAAACATTGTATATCTGCCTTGTGGAACACTGTACTCGAAAAGTTCAAAATCATGTTTCTTTGCCGAAACAGATTTGTAAAAACATGGTGTTCCTGTAGAATAAGAAGCCACATAGCCCGAAGGTGTCACAACATATACAAAATCAGATAAAGAAGTGTCTGTGTCAATTCTATAGTTACCAAGAGAATCTGTTGTAGTGAAGTTCACTCCATCCGTAACAACTACATCACTTAATCCTTTTTTACCGCAAAACACCTTGCCTGTTATTTCTTTTGAACAAACATTTATACTGTTTGCCAAAAGAAACATACTTAAAAAATAAATATTACATTTCATAAACTATACTATTATATTATTTAGTTCTTTAGTTTTTGAGTTTATAAGTTTGTTATTGATTTGATAGCCAAACAGGAATAAACTCAAAAAACCATAAACTTACTTATTCAACTGAAAAAGTTTGATATTATCAATAAACCAGCGTTTGTAAACAGAACTTCCGGTCGTTTCTTTGTTGTCACCCCAGCCGTCAGACTTTATGCTTATACGGGTGTCCTTTGTTATTTCAACTCCTTCAAGAACAATGTCGGCATGAAGCCATTCGAGCTTATCAACTGTGTCAACAAACGAATGTCCTATCGGCTCCAATTCCGTCACTTTGTCTCCATTTACAATGGAAACAATAATCTTAACAGGGTCGAATTTCCTTGTTCCTCCGACCATAGGGGCCCAGTCGAATGAAAGTGTAAGTTTCGTACCCTCCGGAACATTTTCTATTGAAGGCAAAGTTAGACCGGCCTGATAGTCTGTCTTACCAAACTTGAGATAACAATCCTGCAGATAAATAGCACGTCCCGGTATCTCTTCCAATCCATATCCACGAGCCAACAATGCTTCTGAAGCCAATTGTCCTTCAGCGTTCTTCGCCGTATATATTTGCGGAGCTTCACCCGTTCCATCATTCTCCACAGTCTGTCCGGCACCGCTATTCTCTGCCCATGGCTTCAACCACTCAAAATTTTCAGAGAAGTATATAACCTCATATACTCCGTCATCCTGTATTGACTCAAGGACAATTCTTACAACAGGAGCCGCCGTTCCGGAATAATAGCCTTTCAATATCACATAATGACCATTCAAATTGCTATAATCCCCAGAAACATCAACCAAAGAAACTGAGTTTGCAGCACCTTCTATTGTTATGACATTATTCAGGAACACTCCTCTTAAAGTAACATATTCCCTTTTGTCGGAAGTGTAGGAATCAATCTTGTCTGTAATTTCAACAGGTTGCGGATGATTTATTTCATGGCCTTTGGACAACACAGTAACTTTATCGCAAATGATATTGGACAGCTTATATGTATCGGACTCTTTCGTTCCCATTATATATACTTCATCGCCAACCTCAACATTCTCGGATGTCTCAATATAAATGTTACTGTCGAAAGAGGCGCTTGTGACAATACATCCGCCGGTTGTCACCGCAGAGACATACGCGCCCGGGACTATAACTACTGTTCCATCTTCCAATGACACTACATCAGATACTGAATATTCCTTACAGTCGCGGTATTTGTCTCCATCCTGTGAGACCTTCACTTCTGCCCTGCTGGACAGAGTACTTCCTCTAAACACCACTGTAGCCTCTCTCGGATTGTCTATCGAACCATCTCTCATATTCTCAGACACGGATATCGTAACTTCCGTGGTTCCTGAACCTGTAGCCGGTGTAACTGTGACCCACTCTGGAATTTCCTCCATGTACCATTCCGCATCAGAGTAAACTGTTATTATTTTCTCAGTCGGATTCTGAGCAGAAAAAGTCAAGGAGCTCGTACTTGCGAGAACCGCACGCGCCACATTATCTTCTTCCTTACTACAACCGCAAAGTAAAGCAACCATGAGGCACAACGCCGGCATAAATATTTTATTTGTAAATTTCATAATAGCCTATATTATATTTTACACATATTATTTAGAAATCAAGACCATCATCCCATCCCGGATTCTGTGTCAGGTTCTTGTTTAAAGAACGCTCGTTGATAGGAATCGGATACAGATAATCACGCTCCTCGTTGAAACCGTTGCGTACTATGTCCTTATGGCGATACACATATCCGCTGTTATCGCCAGTAAGCGTAATGTCCTTACCTATTTCATAAACCAACACCCCTTCTCCGGCTTCAGGTTTGACGCCACCATTCGCATAAAGTATTACGTCCGCTTTTCCATCACCGCTCAAATCATATTCTCCGGGGCCTGGGAAATACATACCATAGATGTCCTGGTCAACGCACGCTCCGGCTTTCCAGCGTACCAAATCGTCGAAACGGAAACCTTCCTGCATAAGTTCGATGGTACGTTCGCGGCGTATTTCCAATATCACGCCTTTGTTGCTGCCTGTCACATTAGGATATCCATGTTCCTCAGACGAGAGATAACGGTCAGGATTGGCATTCGCCGCATCCATATCCAAGTGGGCATCGTTCATGCCTACACGGTCGCGCAGCAGATTAATGGATATATTCAGGTCTTCCTGATTCAATGTTCCCAATTCAGCCTTAGCCTCGGCATAGTTCAACAAGACTTCAGCATAACGATATACCGGAAGGTCGCAGGTAGAATAGCTCGGACGGTCCACATTTCCGCCACATGCTGTCGGATCTTGTACGAATTTAATAGGCTGATAGCCGGTAATGCTGGTCGATAAGTCCGGTGGAAGTACTGTAGTAGTACCGATACGAGTATATCCGGGAGTACGGATGCTCTGTGCCAGACGAGGGTCTCTGTCCTTGACCTCTTCAGCAAACTTCATTTCCTGCCAACCCTGTTTGTCGGTAAATCTGGTTCCATCTTTCATCAGATACGTATTCACCATCTTGCGTGTCAACCCCGGCTGTCCCTGAGTGGCAACCAACGCATGTCCGGTTGCATTGTGGTATATATGCAAACCGAAGTCGAAGTTAATGGCAAGGATATATTCGTCCGGATTGGCATTTTCCTCGGCAAAGAGCATCATGTAGTCACTTTCCGGATGTCCGGTGGAATACAACTTATAAGGACCATCATGCATAATCTCATAAGCCGCCTTAGCTGCCTGGTCAAGATAATAAGTATAATCGTTACCTTCCAAAGTCAAGTTGTGATACTTGCGGTAAGTTCCCTCGTAAAGGCAGAACTGAGCTTTCAGCGCCAACGCTGCCCAGCGGTTCACACGGTAAGGGCTGCTCGGCTCTTCTTCTCTGGTGGGAAGGTTATTAATGGCAAATTCAATGTCTTCTAACATCTTGGTCATGACCAATTCGCGCGAGTCACGCGGTTTGTAGAGGGCATCGTCAGAAGAACCCAACTCAACATCATACCAAGGCACATCGCCGAAACGTTTTACTTTTTCAAAATAGAAGTATGCCCTGAAGAATTTGGTAAGTGCTGTATATTTGGTTACGGCTGCCTTGTCCTCACATTTGTCTATATTAGCCAGGAGGGTATTCATCTTGCGCAAGTCCGTCCAGCTCCATCCTCCACCGGAGGCGGGAACAGTACGTTTGTTTCCTCCGATAATTTCGTCCGACAATTTCTGCTGCACATAAATGTCACTCTGGTCATCGTAAGGCGACTTGTCCAACAGATTATTGTAGAAACTGTTGCTGAAAAGCTGTAAATCGCTCTCTGTCTTGAAATAATCATCCTGAGAGATTTCACTTTTCGGGCTTAGGTCAAGCATACTGTCACATGAGGATAATCCCACCGAAAGGCTCAAAGCCGCTATAATAAATCGTTTCATATATATGTTTGTCTGTTAGTTGAATAATGATTAGAATGTGATGTCAACCCCGAACATGAATGTTTTCTGCCAAGGATAGTACATACGGTTGTAAGTGTCATTGCTGCGGTCGAAAGCTGATTCCGGATCAATGTATTTAGTATGCTTCTTCAGCGGCGACCAGTAGCATAGGTTCTCACCTGAGAAGTAGATACGTGCCTGCTCAACACCTATTTTCTTTGTAAGGTTCACCGGAATGGTATAACCTACAGTAAGATTCTTGAAGCGCAGGTAGCGAATATTCTGCAAGTAACGGTCATTAACCTTACTTAGAGGACCGGAAGTGGCTGAATATGCCATCGGGCGTGTAAAATATGCATCCTTATTGTCTTCTGTCCATACCTCATCCATGAAGTTCTTCTGAAGATAAGTCAGATACGGATAAGTATAAGCTCCCCAGAACTGTGCGGCATGTGAATCAGGATACCAATAGTGATTTCCAGTTCCTTGGAAGAATACAGATACGTCAAATCCATACCAGCGTAGGCTTGCGTTGAAACCGTACGAAAGACTTGGAAGAGAGTTGCCCAATATCTTGCGGTCTCCCGGATCATCCACAGAATTGCTGCCGATGTCCAATTTCTTGTTATCGTTCAAATCGACAAACTTAAGGTCACCTCCCTGCCATCCGCCGGTTATGCGGTTGTTGATATAGCTAAGGTCAACTTCCTTGGCGTATGCCTGCGCCTCTTCGGTAGTCTCGAACAGTCCGTCTGTCACGAATCCCCAAATTTCACCCAAACGCATGCCTTCGTAATAATCTTTGGCAAAAGTCTTGTCCTTGTTGTCGTATTTGGTGATGTAACTCTTATAGTCGCTCATGTTAGCCCCAAGGGTATATTCCACCGGACGTCCAGCAAGTTCGAACTGGTCTCTCCAGCTTACTGCTATTTCATATCCTCGTGTCTGCAGGTTGGCTGTGTTCATGTCCGGCACACTCGCTCCATATACAGCCGGCAGCTCGATACCATCGGTCAGCATGTTCAATGTGTTACGCACATATCCGTCCACAGTTATGTTCAGTCTGTTTTTCAACATTGTAAAGTCGAAACCCAAGTCCCACTGCTGGCTTGTTTCCCAAGTAAGGTCAAACGATACCGGCGCTCCCAATGTAGAGTACTTCGCCATCGAGCTGCCTTCGCCAAACGAATATTCGGCAAAACTACTCACTGTTACCAATCGCATGTAAGTGTAATACGACGATACATTCTGGTTACCCAGACTACCAAATGAGGCTCTCATCTTCATATTGTCAATATAAGGAGTCAGCGGTTTGAAGAATGGTTCCTCCGAGATACGCCAGCCCAATGAACCTGATGGGAAAAATCCCCAACGGCTTCCGGAAGCAAAGCGCGAAGTACCGTCATAGCGTCCACTCACTTCAAACAGGTAACGGCCCTTATAATCATAATTCAGTCGTCCGAAGAAACCGGCCAGCGCATATTCATTCTGAGCTCCATCTACTCCTGTCACCACCTCGCCTTCTTCATTAACTCCAACAAGGTTAAAATCGTCAAGCGAAGTGGAAGTCAGATTTTCACCGAAAGCCGAAATGTTTTTCAGTCGCATGGTCTCGTAGTTGAATCCGGCCACTGCTGTAAGATGATGCTTGTCGTTGAAAGTATAGTCAAAGTTGGCAAAGACATTTGCCGAATAGTAGTTGCGTGTATTCACCGACTCATCCAGGCGATTGGCTCCGGCACCCGTAGTATAATACTCCATTTCAGCATCAGGATATTCCCTGTAAGGGATATTGTTTGAGCGGCTGGTATTGCGTGTCTGATACAGGCGGTAAGTAAAGTCGGCAGTAAGGCTCAACGGTTTTATCGGCGTAATGACCAGACGGGTTGTATTCGAGAAATCATTCGTACGGTTCACATTACGGTGCGACCCTTCGCCAACGATGATATGTCGTCCGTTACCCACCTTATAGTCTATATAAGGAGTGCCGTAAAGCCATGAACCATCAGGATTCTTCATAGGGAAGCAGGCAAGAGCATGATTTGAGCTGTAAGCCAGAGTGTTCTCCACACTTCCGTCTCCCTGCGAAGTATATTGGGAGCCGTAAAAAGAAGTGTTGTTGGTCATTGTTGCCCACTTGTTGATACGGAAATCAAGTTTAGAACGCAGGTTATACTTGCGGTAAATATCGGGATTCATTCTCAGAATACCTTTCTGATAGTCATACGCTCCGCTCACCATATACTTCACGTCCTTATTCCCTCCACTGATAGAAATATTGTGCTGCTGTGTGGGATGTGTGTCATCGAACATCATTTCCCACCAGTCGTAGTTTCCATAATACACCCACTGGCGGCGTCCGTTTCTCATTTCTTCCACCACCCACGGACGGTCAGGATTCTCTGTTTTGTCGTTAACGCGTGCCAGCAACTGACGCATATCCTCGTCAGTATAATTAATATAGTTCTTACCGTTCTCCGCTTTACGGAAAAGGTTTACAGTATAAACAGACCAGTAACCTGTGTCTTCGTAGTCAGTCGATGTAGTAGGCGATTCCCAACCCAAACGGCCGCTGTAACGCACTGTAGCTTTTCCTTCATTTGCTGCACCAGATTTGGTCGTGACCAAAATCACACCAAATGCCGCACGCGCGCCATACACAGCTGCCGCCGAAGCATCCTTGATAACAGAAATAGACTCTACGTCATTGGGGTTAATACGTTCCAGTTCGCCCACCGCACCATCAATCAGCACCAATGGCTCCGCACTATTGATAGATGTGGTACCGCGCACATTAATTGAAGGAGAGCTTCCCGGTACTCCGGATGAAGTCGTAATGTTCAAACCAGGGACAGAACCTTGAAGCATATTGGTAAGAGAGTGAGAGACTCTGTTCTCCAAGGATTTGTTATCCACCATTGTCACGGCTCCCGTAAGGTTTACCTTTTTCTGAGTACCATAACCGATTACTACTGCCTCGTCCAACATGATGGCATCTTCCTGCATATATACCACTATATCATTTTGTCCGGGCTTCACCTTAACCTTCTCGGTGATATAGCCCACATAAGAGAAATTCAGAGTCGCTCCGGAGATGGGTATCTGAAGTTCGAAAACTCCGTTTATATCAGTCACACTTCCCCTGGAACTGCCTTCAATGCCGACTGTTACCCCGATAAGCGGTTCCTGCAAAGCATCCAGTACCCTACCTGAAATAGCTCTGTTCTGTGCCGACAAAGCGGAAGCACTGCCTGTCAGCAACAACAACAGCAAAAAAACATACGAATTGAAAACTTTCATAAATAGATATTTTGTTTAAATAGTAATTGAGTATTAAAAACTGAATTGACAGTCAAGCCCTTTTCCGGGTTTTACCACCATATTGGTAACCTCAAAGTTCACTTTACCTGATGTAATGCCGGCATCGCCCAGCTTTACCGTGATGGTATGTTTTGATTTCGGCTCAATGGTATATGTCCTGAAATATATCAGATTGGCGTCGTGCTCTCCCTTCTTAAGATAGAAAGGCAGGTCTGAATTGTTACGGACAACAAACTGTACACGTTTTTCATTCTTGTTTATCTTTTCGATGGTTACCGACTTTCCGAACAATTCTCTCAGCCACTGTTCTTCACCGATAATCATATCCTTAAAGAATACTGCTGTCCTGCGGTTATCCAACGCCTCCCTGATGCCTTCCGGAGTACGTTCCTTGGCAAAAACCAATGTCATTGTACGGTGTTCACCCTTATTGAAGTCAATATTAGTCTGTATCGGTTGATGAATGTCGGATGTTCCAATCATAGTAAGTTTCTTGTCAAGACACCACTGCAACGCTTCCGGATAATAATGCTCACCGTTTGCCACCTCTATGCCCTGCATACATCCGTTATTGTACAACTCGGTATGTTCCTTCCACCATTTTGTTTCTTCCGGCTGCTGTGAGTCCCATCCCGGATGATTCCAGAAGATAAAGGCTTCCTGCGATTTGGCAGCCTGGAAAGCATCCTTATAGTCTTTGGTGTCCAACGGATTACTGTCTGTCAGGAATATGGCATTGTGATGTCCCGGAGCCATAGGACGGGTAATCTCGCTTCCTTTGATAACAATCACATCCTTATTCTTGGCATAATCCTTCATAATCTCGTACGAGCGGTTATGGTCGGCCTGTATGTCTTTCTTATGCGGCCTGTATTCGATATGCTCCGTGATGGCAATGGCATCCAACCCTTCGGAATATGCCTCGTCAACTCTCACAGTAGGCCAAACCAGACCATCTGAGAACACAGTGTGCATGTGAAAATCACATTTCAATGTTTGATACTTGTCAAGGTCCGGTATATCAATGCTTTTATCAACAGCTTGTCCGAATCCCATTTGTACAATCCCGCATAAGGCGAGAGACAGAAAAAGTTTTTTCATAATCTGAGTCTTTTAGTTTTTATAGTTTATAGTTGTTTTTAAAAACGATAACCGTTTTAGCGGAGCCTGTACGCTTCGGTAGAGAACTCTTTGGGACGTTCCATCAACTCCGTCCATTCATGTTCGAACTCATCACGCACAGTAATGACGAGATCCGTATCGGCATCAACAGCTTTCACTTTGAAGAAATGTGTGAACTTTTCAGTAATGAAGCTAGGGGTAGATGTCAGTGTAGATGAGTTGAAACGTTTCACACTTAGAGCTGCCACATGCAGCGGGTCATACGCCCACACCTCTTTCGCCTCAAGCTTGTTGCCATTCTCATCAGTCACGTCCAATGTCCAGTTTGAATTCCAGTTCCAGATATTTATCAGTACCTCATTATTCGTGTTAACAGGGTAGGCGTCAACATAACGTTGAAACTTAGCCTTTACCGAAGCCGGCACACTTGCCGGCATCTGTGGAACATCGGCCAAAGAGAAACTCACATTGTTCAGGTCATAACTACGGAACTGATAATCCTCAGTCCATCCGGTTGATTTATATATCCATTCTATGTCTGTTCCGTTTACATCCCATATAGAGTATCCCCCCGGTGTTCCGTCAGGACTTATATGTACCCCGGGAGTTAAATGTCCTGACCACCACCATGAAGCACATATCGCACCTGCATTATGTTCGTAAACCTCCTGTCTGCCTGTCACGGCTGCTTCCGGAGTCACGTTAAAGCTCAGGTGAGTATGTCCGGTAACAAAATGCACCTTATATCCTTTCAGTGTATTCAGCAATTGTGTAGTGTTCAAAACATCGTGGTCCATCTTGAACCCTTCCGTCTCCGACGGATAGAAAACCTGTGCATGCATTACCACCACCAACGGAGTCGATTTGTCCACATAGGCCAAATCCTTGGCAAGCCAGTTCAACTGCTCTAAAGACACACGCTTCTCGTAGTCGCGAGAGGTTGTCCCATCGTAGTTGCTACAGTCAATGTCGTCCAACACTACATAGTGAACTTTCCCGATATTGAATGAATAGTACATAGGAGCAATGTAATCAGTGAAACGACTTCCTGCATCCTGATCGTCAGTAGATTTATAGTCATAGTCATGGTTACCTATGGTATGGAAAATCTGAAGCCCCTTTACCTGACTGTTTATTGTATTAAGATACTCAGGAAGGGCATAACTATTCGAATACCAGTACAAATCCCAAGTCATGTCGCCCAACGTGATGGCATACATCTTTTCATGCTGATGCAAGGTGCGGTAACTGTTCAAATCCTCAGTAAAGTTCATGAACTGTCCTAAGTCCCCCGTACGGTTGGCAAGGTGCATATCCCCCAGCATGAGCACCTTGTAGTCATCCTGTCCTTCTACAGCTGTAAGCGAGAAATCCACACGTTCCAAAGTGGTGGCATCCCCTCTCATTATTTTATAGAACTGAGGCAAAACTCCATTGGCAGGAACCTCATATCCTGAAGGTATGGAAATAAACACATATCCCCATTTCTTTTCCGATTCCAACTGATAGATACCGCGCTCATCAGTCACGCTTACCTCTATCCCATCCGAAACGACAACACCCTGCACCGGACTACCGTCTGCCGACACCACACCATAAACCGTAGTTCCGGCATCAGGTGTGAAATCCAAGTCCTCTACTATATTAATATATGTCTTGCTTATCAACTTCTTCCTGTTATCACGCTTGATATATAAGACGTAATAGCCGGTCTTTATCTCATTACTTAAACTTATGGTAAAACTATCTGCCGCTATAGACAGTATAGGACAAATATAAGAGATACCGTTTTCGGACTCCAATATAATATCATCTGTATCAATCAACGAACTTGTATTGGCACCCGCAAACGTATATTCCCCTCCTACACTTACCTCTATAAGAGAGGGGGCATCAAAGTCAATATCAAAACTATCTTTGATTTCATTCAAAGGTTCGCCACATCCTGAAGTCAATAAAATCAAGACCAAAAGCGACAGCACACTGCGCAACGAAACTGTTTTTAAGCAAAAATAATATTTACCCATACCTATTAATTAAAATCCAGCACAAAGATAGATATAGGTTAAAAACAGAGATATGAATACGTACAACGACAGCAAATGGTATTACAATATTAACTGCTATGAAACAATTCTGCAACATCAGTTGCATTACAAATACTAAAATCCGGGAGAACAATCAGAAGAGGAAAAGTGTTTTCATTTGCATCATTTCACACGTGCAGAATGACGGGGAAGCAGATATAGGAGTAAAGAAGGTATAACTGTAAAGGAAGTATGGTAAAATTAAAGGAGATAAAGTACCTGTTCCGGTGAACATTTACTTTACCCCCTTTAACTCCAAATGAAGCAATAACTTCTGATTTGATTATTTCTTTTTCAGTTCCTCGGCAGGAACCACACGATAGAGTTTGTCGCTGGGACGGATTCTGTCGGGTACCTTGAACGATACATGGACACCTTTCTTCACCACATCCACCGGTTTGAGGTTTACACGTGCCTCTTCCAGGTTTACATACATTGCCCCGGTAGTAGGACCGGTGATGAGCAGCTTGTCGCCGACCTTGATTTCTGTAGCCTCGATGAGGAATTCGGCAACACCGATATTTGAGAAATATTTTATGCCGCGTCCAGCATATACCTTCCTTTCCGTGGCCTCGGAACCGTAGTTCTTGCTCCACTCGCCAAGACGCTGTCCGAGATAGTAGCCGTTCCAGAAACCGCGGTTGAACACTGTCTTAAGGCGCGTGTCCCAGTCTGCCTTCTTCTCTTCTGTAAACGTGCCGTCCAGATACGAGCGGATAGCTTCCTTATAACATTCCACTACTGTACGAACATACTCCGGTCCGCGCGCGCGTCCTTCTATCTTGAACACGCGTACTCCGGCCTCTATCATCTCGTCCATGAAATGTATGGTCTTCAGGTCCTTGGGAGACATGATATACTGGTTGTCAACTTCCAGTTCTATATCACTCTCCTTATCTTTTACGATATATGAACGGCGGCATACCTGCATGCATGCGCCACGATTTGCAGAAGCATTCAGCTCGTTAAGGCTCAGATAGCATTTGCCGGATACTGCCATACACAAGGCTCCGTGGCAAAACATCTCTATTCTTACTTTCTCGCCCATCGGACCTTTTATGTCCTGCTCCTGAATGGCGTCGTATATCTTGCGCACCTGCTTCAGGTTAAGCTCGCGGGCCAAAACCACGACATCGGCAAAACGCGAGTAGAACTTCAGTGCCTCGGCATTGCTGATATTGAGCTGAGTAGAGAGATGAACTTCCTGACCTACCTCGTTACAGTATGCCATGACAGCCACGTCGGCCGCAATGACCGCGCTAATGCCGGCTTCCTTGGCCGCATCCACTATCTTGCGCATCAGTTCTATGTCCTCGTCATAAATTATAGTGTTTATGGTGAGGTAGCTTTTCACTCCATGCTCATCGCAGAGGGCTGCAATCTCACGCAAATCGTCAATAGTGAACGTGCTTGCCGAACGGGCACGCATGTTAAGGCTTTCAATACCGAAATAGATGGAATCCGCTCCGGCATTAATGGCTGCCGCCAATGACTCGCGCGAGCCTACAGGCGCCATTATCTCGAAATCTTTAATTGAATAATTCATTTATTTATACTTCATTGAGTTACGGCTACAAAGGTACGAAAAATATTCCATTACTTTAATGCCGCACACTGCGTAACTCTATATTCTTTCATCTACTTGTATTTTAATATTATATTTGCAAAAAGAATTTGAAAAGCACAAATATTATGAGAAAACCGAAACTTCTTTTATCACTTTTGATGGCAGCAGCACTAACTTGCCAACCTTCTTCCATAATGGCAAGAAAAGATGCCAAATGTCTGAAACCAAGAATTGTCGTACTGACCGACATTGCTCCTGTTAATGTAGAGCCGGATGATATGGAATCGGCTATAAGACTTCTTTCGCATGCCGATCTTTTCGAGATTGAAGCAATAATAACCACAAGCGGATGGAACAGCAGTGGTAAAAAGTACCCACAAGGATGGATGGACAGCCTGAAAACAGTAATAAACGCATACGAAAAGGATGTTCCCAACCTGATGAAACGCTCTCAGCAAAAGGAATTTCTCAGCATCGAAGAAGAATCGAAAAAACAATCAATAGGCTACTGGCCTAGTCCGGAATATCTGAGAAGCCGCATTATGATGGGAAGCCTGGATTTCGGATACAAATCATTGGGTAAAGATAATAATTCAGCAGGAAGTGATTTCATTATCAAACTGGCAGACGAGGAAGACGACCGTCCGCTGTTCATAGGACTATGGGGTGGCGGAAACACAATAGCACAGGCCATATGGAGAATAAAACAGGAAAGAAGCGAGGCTGAACTGGAAAAATTCCTGAAGAAAATCTATATATATGCCATAACAGACCAGGATGTAGCATGGGGCGACAGAGGGAAATATACACTGAGTTCGCACTACTGGCTTAGAAAAGAATTCGGCGACAAAATCAATTTCATATGGGATGAAAGCGCATGGCTGTCGCAATGTGGTCTGGGATCAAGTAATTGGAATGAATACGCAAAGCACATTCAGGGACATGGAAATCTGGGCAAGATATACCCGAAGAACAAATATGGAGTGGAAGGTGATACACCATCTTTCCTGCATGTCCTACCCAATGGATTGAACAATCCTACAGTTCCTAATCAGACAGGATGGGGAGGATATTTCGTATGGGACAAAACCCTGGACAACGAGACTTATTGCTACACCAACACTTCGAAAGAGGCTAAAGCCATCTCACAGAAATATGAAAAATATTTCTACAATGCATCTTTTGCAAACTTTGCAGCCAGGATGGACTGGGCAAAATACGGAAAAGGCAACAGAAATCCGATAGTTATCGTAAACGGGAAGAAAGGTCTTGAAGCTATACCGGTAAATACAAAAGCCGGAAGTACGATAAAACTAAATGCATCGAAAACATATGATCCTGACGGCGACCAGTTGACATACAAATGGTGGTATATGCCTGAAGCAGGCAACTACAATGGAAAGATTGAAATAAGAAATGCCGATAAATCGATTTCAGAAGTCAGCGTACCTACTGATGCAAAAAGTAAAACAATACATATCATCTGCGAGGTGACCGACAATGGCGAACATAACCTAAAGGGTTACAGACGAATAATAATAAACGTGAAATAAGGAATTGCAATTTTTTCTGATGCCGACTATTGTCAGCAGTGCTACCGACAGTTGTCAGCAGCATTGCCGACTATAGTCGGCAGCTCTGCTGACTACAGTCGGCAATGAAAAACCCATAATATCAATCAATAGGCAAAAGTCTCTTCTATATGATCAAGAATAGAGTTCAACTCATCTAATGTCTCTGCCCTGAGCATGGCAATACGCGTTTCCTTGAAATTAGGAATACCCTTGAACAAAGGTGACGCGGCAAGATGACGACGTACATGCAGAATACCGCGACGCTCGTCAAGCAGGTTTACACTGTCCTGTACCTCACGACGGAGAACATTCATCTTCCATCCGAAGTCAAGCCCAGTCAGTTCCTCACCTGTCTGCAGATAGTGTTTCACTTCCTTGAACACCCATGGACGACCGAAGCTGGCACGGCCAATCATAATGGCATCCACACCATATTTGTCGAAACATTCCTTTGCGCGCTGCGGAGTTGTGACATCACCATTGCCTATTATCGGAATATGCATGCGCGGATTGTTCTTCACCTCACCTATCAGGGTCCAGTCGGCCTCGCCGGTGTACATCTGGGTGCGTGTACGTCCGTGTATTGTCAAGGCTTCTATACCGCAGTCCTGCAATTGCTCTGCAAGCTCCACTATTATCTTATGCTCTGAGTCCCATCCCAAACGGGTTTTCACCGTAACAGGTATCTTAACAGCATCTACCACAGCTTTAGTAATTTCAAGCATCTTAGGAACATTCTGCAGCATACCCGAACCTGCGCCCTTTCCGGCTACACGCTTGACGGGGCATCCGAAGTTCAAATCCAAGATATCAGGATTGGCCTGCTCCACTATTTTTGCAGCCTCAACCATAGTTTCAGTGTCCTTACCATAAATCTGAATGGCTACGGGACGCTCCTTTTCGCTTATGTTAAGCTTCAGCATGGTTTTGCCCACCGAACGTATCAGGGCGTCGCTCGACACAAACTCGGTATATACCATATCGGCCCCAAACTCCTTACAGAGAAGTCGGAATGCCGGATCGGTAACATCTTCCATCGGAGCAAGAAGTACAGGCTGCTCTCCCAAATCTATATTTCTTATCTTCATAAACAAGTTTTATTAATCATTTGAAAGTGGGTGTAATAAACCATTTGTCGTACATCGTTACAGCAATGCGATAAACGAAAAACGCAGATATGAATCCTACGATAGAGTCTATCAGATAATGAGCCTGAATATATACGGTTGCCAAACATAACAGTATATAAAACGGCAACAGAAAATATGTCAGCTTCCTGCTTACCTTGGACGACATTATCATCACTATAGTGGATATGGCAACATGCGAACTTGGGAATGCCGCCGTAGGTCTCTCGCCTACCTCCTGTGATGCCTCTACCAGATTATAGAAAAAACCGTGCTCATAACCGGGAGCCGGAAACAGCAGGACATTATAATTGAAATAGTCGCCAAGCGGCAGAAACTCACAGGCATTCACTCTGTCCATTCCTATTGCCGGGAAATAGAACTGCGGACCTGCCACAGGTACAAGCAGATAGAACAGATAATATATGAAAAACGAAGTTACTAGCACGAAACATACTTTCTCGAACTTCATATAGTGATTTACAAAATAATATACCACCAATATCAGCATCATTGGATAATAGAAAAAATATCCCATATTAAGCGGTTCGCTGAACCATATCGAAGGGAAATGTTTACTGAACTCAACTGACGGCTGACACTCGAACAATGACTGCTCCATAGCTGCGAATATATGGTCCAGATTGTCAAACACACGGTTGAATTCGTACGTGTCAGGATACCAGTATGCCAACAGTGACATCTGTACCACCATACGTACAAAAGCCGTAAGCCTGCACGGGTATGCCCTATAAAGATACATAAGGGCAAACGTGAGGGCCACTATCCCCAGACGTTCCAGAAGCATAATGCCGGGATGGTCCATGCGAGGATACAAAATCAATATGAGGATTGAGGTCAGTGCATTGTAAATAAGGCTTATACTCTCTACGGCAAAAAGTCCCTTACCCGTCTCTACCCTCTCCAACAATTTTAAGTTTATATCCATCCTTCTTTTTTATACCAGCTAATTATTTCCTTTACACCACGCTCCAGTTTATATTCGGGTTTATATCCTAATTCTTCTATGAGCGGGCTAATGTCACACCTCCAGTTGCGCTGTTTCATTATATTATATTTGTCTCTATTCAGAGTACTCGGCTTGTGAGTGAAATGTGAAAAGAACTCAGCCACATACGAAATAGCTTTGAGTAGGAATAACGGACATACAAATCTTATCATCCACGGATTTCCCAGTTCCTTACGTATAAGGTCGGAAAATGTCCGGCTGTTATACACCTCGCCGTCGCTTACAAAATACGAGCGGTATTTTACGTCCTTCTTTATTGCCAGATAAACGGCCTGAACCAAATCCTTTACATATATGAAAGTAATATCCTGTCTCTTATATCCTGCAACGAAATCAACATGACTGCATATCGACTTTATCATCAGGAAGTAATCCCTCTCGCGCGGGCCATATACTCCTGTAGGACGGAATATTACGTATGGAAAATCCTTCAGACCATGAAGATACTCCTCTGTCTTGAGCTTACTAACACCGTAGGCAGTGTTCGGAACAGGCTTATCCGTCTCGCATATAGACGAATAGTCTTTCTCGCGTATAGGTCCGAAAATACTGAGTGAACTTATAAAAATAAAATTCTTAGGAGTCATATCAAGCTTAACAAGTGTCTCGATGAAATGACGTGTAGCCCAATAGTTACCTATCTCAAAATCTGCCTTGTCCAAACATTTGGTGACACCGGCACAATGAATGATATAGTCCCATCCGCCGTGTTCCTTCTTATGCTTGAGCAACTGCGACGCCAGTTTGTCAGAATCTGTAAAATCCAGTTCAGCAAAACGGATCCGTTCGTCCTGCAAATACTTTCTGCTACTGCTTTTGCGCACTCCGGCCCAAACCTGCATTCCTTCGGCAAGGCCACCCTCAACCAGAAAACTGCCAATAAATCCGCTGGCTCCTGTTACTAATATTTTGTTATTCATAACTTTCCGTATTATAAAGGCACAAAGATAGTGCAAACCGAGTGAAGCACAAAGTTTTCAGGCTTTTGTTTCCGAGGTGCAGGCTATCTCATCTAAAGATAATGTTTCCTATCTATAACAAAACAATCGAACTTTACTATTGTTTACATCAACAATAATAAATTGCATCTTTTAGTTTTTGTAAGTATATTTGCGTATATAATCATTCTGCCGACTATGGATAATGACATCAAAGCATACGATACGTACCGCAGCATAACTTTCGGAGAAAAAGGACTGCCCGAAAATGTACGTCACGAACTGAACATCGACAGTCTGTGCGAAAAGATAGACTTTACATCTTCGTGTATAGGCAGACAATATTTATATCACTTAGTATGCAAAGATGAAGTTTCTCAAGTCAGGGACAACGAATATCTGATAAAAGAACTCCATGATAACATTTCATTAAGGAAGCAGCTTGTAGGACTACTAGGGAAACTGAATAAACCTGATGCTTACACAATAACAGAGTTACTACACGGAAAGCATACAGACTACTCACAAAGCTACATCCACGCAATCAACATCTGCCGGTGGCTGCCGTCGGTTTTCCTGCTATGCACCTTTATAAGCAACATTCCGGGACAGTTTCTTATACTGTTTCTCGCATCATATATCGCAAACTGCTATCTGCATCTGAAACAAAAAAGTCAGCTTTCATTATACTATTTCTCCATACCACAGCTGTACAGACTTTTACAAACAGCAAAAGAGGTTGCAGAAATCAGCATATTCGCCGATACGGACAGAAATATCCACCAGTATATCAACAATCTAAAAGAGCTGGTCAAGAAACTGCGCTTATTCCGTATAAGTATTAATCTGGACAGTAACGCAGCAATGCCTTTATTTATGTTTACAGAATTGCTGGATATATTCTTTCTTCATACCACAATAAATGTTATAAACTCATTCCGTCTTATTGATAGCAAACGTAAAGATATCGACAGCGTTTTCCGTTTCATCGGATTTTTGGATGTAATCTGTTCTTTGTCATTTCTTCGCGAAGAGCTTCCTTATTATTGCCATCCCACAAAACCTGGAAATGATGAAAAGCTGTCGGCTAAATCAGTTTATCATCCGCTGATAGACAACTGTATTCCAAACGACATATCAATATCCACGAAATCAGTACTCATTACAGGCTCCAATATGTCGGGAAAGACCAGTTTCATACGTACTATTGCAATAAATGCAATAACCGGCAAAACTCTTAACACCTGCTTTGCGAATGAATTCAGAATTGATACCGGCAGGCATGTCCTCTCAGTAATAGATACAGAAGATGACTTAGAGAAAGGGAAAAGTTATTTCCTCACGGAAACTGAGAATGTGAAAAAGGTATTCGACAGTGCTATATCGGGCAATCATCTTCTGGTGTTCGACGAACTGTTTAAAGGAACAAATACTGCAGAACGAATTTCCATCAATGCAGCTGTACTGAAGGAACTGGCTGGACATAACAACATAATACTGGCATCGACACACGACAACGAACTTACATCACTCCTTGAAAATGAGTACGAGCTTTATCATTTCTGCGAGAACATTAAGAATGAAACACTGGCTTTCGATTACAAAATCAAGAAAGGCACAGCCAATGAGGGTAATGCCATAAAAATATTAAAGCTATACGGCTATCCTGATTATATAACAGAAGAGGCAGAAAGAATAAGAAAAAACAGATAAAAATACATCACTCGATTTCCCTTAAAGGTTAATACTAAGAATAATAAGCAATACTTTAAAATAAATTTATATTTTTGCGATATAATTACCTGTCAAAAAAACATTTAATACTACCTTGTTATGAAGAAGTTATCTATTGCCTTTGCATCAGTGCTGGCTTGTTTTCTGGCATCGTGCAGTAACGAAACCACTACCGTATTGGAACAGGACTATACAGCCTATGTAGATCCTAAAATAGGAACAGGAGGTCATGGACATGTGTTCTATGGTGCTAACGTTCCATATGGTTTTGTACAATTGGGCCCCACCAGTATTCCTCAAAGTTGGGATTGGGTTTCGGGATATCATGTATCAGACTCTACAGTCATAGGGTTTCCTCATACACACCTTAGCGGTACAGGTATAGGCGACTTGCACGACATCAATGTTATGCCTGTCACAGGTGAAGTCACTTATGCACGTGGAGACAACTCTTCATACGAAACCGGTCTATGGTCATACTCTGACAGATCAAAAGAAACAGTAGTGCCGGGATATTACAGGACTCATTTGTCAAGATACAATGTAGATGTAGAACTTACAGCAACCAAACGAGTAGGTTTTCACAAATATACATATCTTTCAGACGAAAAGCCTTCAATTGTATTCGATATGGTAAATGGCGGATGTTGGGATAAACCAACCGAAGCACTTGTAAGAATAGTAAACGACAGTACTATCAACGGATACAGATATTCAAAAGGATGGGCTAACAACCAGAAAGTATTCTTCCATGCAGAGTTCTCAAGAAAATTTGACGGTGTAGAATTCATTGTAGATGGTAAAACCTTAAATGATGCCAAAGAAGGTAAGGGAGAAAAAATGTTTGCGAGAGTAAATTTTGCCCAAAATGATTCGAAACCTATATATATGAAAGTTGCCCTATCTCCTGTATCAGAAGACGGTGCCAAACTGAATATGCAGACAGAGTTAAGCGGTTGGGACTTCAACAAAGTCATAGCCGACGCAAAAGACGCATGGAACGAGGAACTTGGTAAAGTAAAAATCAACAAATGTTCTGATGATAATGCCAAAAAGATTTTCTATACCGCATTGTATCACTCTATGTTTGCTCCATCCGAATTCTGTGATGTAAACGGTGACTATTACGGAGCCGACAATAAAATGCACAAGGGAGAAGGATTTAAGAACTATACAACATTCTCACTTTGGGACACATACAGAGCTGCACAGCCACTTATGACCATTCTTCATCCTGAAAAGATGAGTGATATTATAAACACAATGATTACCATTTATAAGCAACAAGGAAAGCTTCCGGTATGGCATCTCATGGGTTGTGAAACAGACTGTATGGTAGGTAACCCTGGTGTTCCTGTAGTTGCAGATGCCATTCTTAAAGGCATAGAAGGATTTGACTATGAATTAGCTTACGAAGCTCTAAAAGAATCATCCATGCTAGGAGAAAGAGGAATGCAACACAGAATTGAATATGGCTTTATCCCGTCAGACAAAATGTTGGAGTCTATCGCATACGATATGGAATACGCATTAGCCGACTGGGCTGTAGCACAAGCGGCTCTTAAACTAGGTAAACAGGAAGATTATGAGTATTTCCTGAAAAGGAGTAAATCATACAAGAACTATTTCGACCCTTCAACAGGTTTTATGAGAGGTAAAATGCTGGATGGTACATGGCGTACTCCGTTCAGCCCATATAGTTCATCACATAGAGACGATGATTACTGTGAAGGCAATGCATGGCAATATACATGGCTGGTACCACACGATATAGAAGGACTTACAGAATGTTTCGGTGGCAAAGATAAACTCATAGGAAAACTTGATTCCTTGTTTATAGCAAACGGTGATATGGGAGATGCTTCTTCACCAGATATAAGTGGCCTTATAGGTCAGTATGCCCACGGAAACGAGCCAAGTCATCATATAACATACTTATACACACTCTTAGGACAACCATGGAAGACTGCAGACCGTATCAAAGAGGTTCTAAACACAATGTACAGCACAAATCCTGACGGACTTTCAGGAAATGAAGATGTGGGACAAATGTCTGCATGGTATATACTTTCATCACTTGGTTTTTATCAGGTAGAACCTGCAGGTGGTAAATTTGTATTTGGCTACCCTCTTTTCGAGAATGTTGAACTGAAAGTAAAAAATGGAACATTCACTATCGAAAAAGAGAACTCAGGTAAAGACAACAACTACATCCAGAGTATAATTCTGAATGGTAAAGAATATAACAAGCCATGGATAGAATATAACGACATCATAAAAGGTGGAAGCCTTAAATTCATAATGGGTGACAATCAAAAGGCTTGGTACTAAAAATCATCTGTTGTTTTAAGCAGTAACACAACAGTCTGTAATAAATAATGGTCTGCCTGTATTAATTCTGACTTTTACATATAATTGTATGAATATGTAGAAACAGAATTATTACAGGCAGATTTCTTTCAGGCTGGAAATGCTGGAAAATGTGGCACTTTTACTGGTTTGCAGGAAAATAAATAAGACTATTATATCTTTATTCCATTTATTTTGCTTACTTTGTAGAAACTAACAAAGAAAGGAATAGCTATGTCTAAAAATAAAAAAGAGAAAAAAGGCGGAAAAAGAATGAAGAAAAAAGAGATGTCGGAACTCATCATAAACTATTTCCGCAACAAACCGACTGAGGCTATAAGTCTTAAGCAATTATTCCTGGGACTGAAACTAACAACACATCCTACCAAAATGCTATGTACCGACATAGTAAAGGATATGGCAGAAGACAATTTCCTGATTGAAGCCGAAAAGGGAAGATGGAAACTTAATGACAGAGGTCAGATAATGACAGGTACCTTCATCAGAAAGAGCAACGGCAAAAACTCGTTTATACCTGACGATGGAGGGGAACCGATCTTTATTGCAGAAAGGAACTCAGCTCATGCCATGAACAATGACAAAGTGAAGATTTCTCTCTGTGCAAAATGCAAGAAACAGAAGATAGAAGGACAAGTGATAGAAATACTTGACAGAGCAAAAGCAACTTTCGTAGGTACACTGAAAGTATCGAAAAACTATGCTTTCCTCATCACAGAGACAAGCACACTTGCCAACGATATCTTTATACCTAAAGAAAAGCTTAAAGGAGCAAAGAATGGCGATAAGGCTGTAGTGAAAATTACAGAATGGCCTGACGAAGCAAAGAATCCTTTCGGTGAGGTTATAGACGTGCTTGGACAGGCCGGCGAAAACAACACTGAAATGCACGCCATACTGGCTGAATACGGATTGCCATATACTTATCCACAATCAGTAGAGGCTGCAGCAGAAAAATTATCTGCAGAAATTACAAAAGAGGATTATGCAGAACGTGAGGATTTCCGCAATATAACCACATTCACCATCGACCCTAAGGATGCGAAAGACTTTGACGACGCACTCTCAATCAGACAACTGAAACCTGGACTTTGGGAGGTTGGTGTACATATCGCCGACGTTTCACATTATGTCAAAGAAGGCGGTATCATAGACAAGGAAGCATTGAAACGTGCCACATCCGTATATCTTGTGGACCGTACGATACCTATGTTGCCAGAACGCCTTTGCAACTTCATCTGTTCACTGCGTCCTAACGAAGAGAAACTGGCTTATTCTGTAATATTCGATATGAACGAAAAAGCAGAGGTCAAGGACTATCGTATCAGACATACAGTAATAAAGTCCGACAGACGTTTCACATACGAAGAGGCTCAGAATATAATAGAAACCGGTCAAGGAGATTTCAAGGAGGAAGTTCTTGAACTGAACAAACTGGCTCAGATTCTTCGTGAAAAACGTCTTGCCGCAGGAGCTATCGACTTCGACCGTTGCGAGGTGAGATTCGAAATTGACGAGAAAGGAAAACCTCTGAGCGTTTATTTCAAGCAGTCCAAGGAAGCAAACAAACTGATAGAGGAATTCATGCTTCTGGCAAACCGTACCGTAGCGGAACATATAGGAAAAGTGCCAAAGAACAAAAAGGCAAAGGTATTCCCATATCGTATCCACGACCTGCCGGACCCAGACAAGTTGGACAACCTTAACCAGTTTATCGCACGCTTCGGTTATAAAATCCGTACGAGCGGAACAAAAACAGAAGTATCAAAGTCTATCAACCGCCTGTTGAAAGATGTAAACGGAAAGGGAGAACAGAACCTAGTGGAAACAGTGTCATTGCGTTCTATGCAGAAGGCAAGATATTCAATCCACAACATCGGTCACTATGGTCTTGCATTCGATTACTACACTCATTTCACTTCGCCTATACGCCGTTATCCTGACCTTATGGTTCACCGTCTGCTGACACGCTATCTGGACGGAGGACGAAGTGCACAGGCTGACAAGTATGAAAGCATGTGCGAACACAGCTCTGCAATGGAACAGACCGCCGCAAGTGCTGAACGCGCATCAATCAAATACAAGCAGGTAGAATTCATGAGCGATCATATAGGAACTGTTTATGAAGGAGTAATCTCCGGAGTGACTGAATGGGGAATATATGTAGAAATAAACGAGAACAAATGTGAAGGTATGGTAGCAATGCGTGACCTGGGCAATGACTATTACGAGTTCGACGAAAAGAACTATTGCCTTATCGGCAGACGTTATCATCAGAAATTCAGTCTTGGTGATGCAATAAAGATAAAAGTGGCACGCGCCAACCTGGAAAAGAAACAGCTGGATTTCGTGCTGGCGGAATAAGATTATTATATAAAACAAGAAAGTCAGAGAAATTCTCTGACTTTCTTGTTTTATAGTAAATACTCACAAAGTTTCTGAACAGCCCTAGCTCGATGGCTTATCTTATTCTTTTCATCATTACCCATCTCGGCAAAGGTTTCTGAATATCCGTCCGGCATAAATACAGGATCATAACCGAAACCCGCTCCACCTTTTCTTTCACGTATTATGCTGCCGTTTACTATTCCTTCGAAGAAGTTTTCCTTACCACCTTCTATCAGGCAAATAACAGTACGGAAACGTGCCTTGCGGTTATCTTTATCCTGCATTTCAGAAAGTAGTTTCTTCATGTTGGCTTCAGAGTCATGCCCTTCTCCACCGGCATATCTGGCAGAATAAATTCCAGGCGCACCATTCAAAGCCTCGACTTCAAGACCTGTATCATCGGCAAAACAGTCTAAACCATAATTATCATATATATACTGTGCCTTCAATGCAGCATTACCCTGCAAAGTATCAGCCGTTTCAGGAATGTCGGCATGACAGTCTATATCATTAAGACTCAAGATCTCTACCTTATCGCCTAATATAGCACGGATTTCCTCCAGCTTATGTGCGTTATTTGTTGCAAAAACAAGTTTCTTCATAATTTACTTAACTTTCAATGGGTCAAAACCTTCGCCGTAAACTCCCACTACATTACTTTGGGAAATAAATGCATTAGGATCAATATCCTTCACCAGACGGAAAATGTCAAGTGACTGACTTTTCTTTGCAAGAACCACAACCACCTTTATGTCCTGCTTGCTATACCATCCTTTTCCGTCAAGAAGAGTTACTCCACGATTAATCTGAGTGGAAATACCCTGAGCTATCTCATCATGCTTGCGCGAGAATATAAGGAACTGTACAGATTGACGAGTACTATTAATTACATAATCTATCACTATACTCATGACAAACAACACGCAAAAGCCAAACAATACACGTCGCCAATCATGGAAAATAAAATAACAGGAGGATATAATGATTATATCACAATACATCATCATACGTCCAAGAGTAACATCCTTATACTTGTTGATAATCCATGCAATGATATCAGTCCCGCCGGTACTACCATTATGACAGAACACAAGACCAATACCAAAGCCTAAAAGTCCGGCTCCTATAACACATGCCATGAAATCCTGTCCTGGTCCAAGCAACATTGGTAATTTTCCACTATCGTCCTTAAATAACATTTGGAAGAACCATAGCAGGAACGTCAGCATGATTATGGCATATATGGTCTTGATACTGAACTTAGGTCCGAGTATTTTCAATGCAAAACCTAAAAATACGGCATTAATTATGAAATATGAAACCTGAATTTCAACACCTGTCGCATAATAGATTATAGCTGCTATACCTGTCACTCCACCTGTAGTAATCTGATAAGGCAAAAGAAACGCTGCCCAACCAATAGAATAACATATCAAACCTAAAGTTATGGCCAGGTAGTCTTTCGTCTCCCGGCCAAATTTTCTTTTTAACAATGCTTCCATAAATATGGTTTACAGAACAATATTTACAATCTTCTTAGGTACGATAATCACCTTCTTAGGAGTCTTGCCATCAATCCATTTCTGTGCCTGTTCGTCAGCTAGAACTGCAGACTGGATTGTTTCATTGTCTGCATCTGCAGCAAATTCCATAGTGAAACGCGCCTTACCGTTGAAAGAGATTGTATATTTCACTGTATCTTCTTTCAGATAGTCTTCGTTGAATGCAGGCCACTGAGCATCACAAACAGATGTCGTATTTCCTAAAGCAGCCCAAAGTTCTTCCGCCAAGTGAGGAGCAAACGGAGCTATAATAACAACCAGATTGCTTAATACAGCTTTGTTGCGACATTTCAATGAAGTGAGTTCGTTTACACAAATCATGAATGCACTGATTGAAGTGTTGTAAGAGAATGTCTCAATGTCTCCAGTCACTTTCTTTATCAGTTTGTGTACTGCCTTTAGTTCTTCTTTTGTAGCTTCACCGTCCTGAGGAAGGAATTCGTCATTACGGCTATAGAACAGACTCCACAATTTCTTCAAGAAACGATGAACACCATCTATACCGTTAGTATCCCATGGTTTAGACTGTTCGATAGGGCCAAGGAACATTTCATACATACGCAATGTATCTGCTCCGTAACGTTCAACAATCATATCAGGGTTTACTACGTTGTACATAGACTTACTCATCTTCTCTACTGCCCATCCGCATACATACTTACCGTCTTCAAGGATAAACTCAGCATTGTTGTATTCAGGACGCCAGTTCTTGAATGCCTCAACATCAAGGATATCGTTTGATACGATATTTACGTCAACATGAAGAGGAGTAACATCATACTGGTCTTTCAATCCGAGAGATACGAATGTGTTTGTATCCTTGATACGATATACGAAGTTGCTTCGTCCCTGAATCATACCCTGGTTTACAAGCTTCTGGAATGGTTCTTCCTTAACGCTTACACCGAGATCGAACAAGAATTTGTTCCAGAAACGTGAATATATCAAGTGACCTGTAGCATGTTCAGTACCACCTACATAGAGGTCAACATTCTGCCAATACCTGTCTGCCTTTTCAGATACGAGTGCCTTGTCATTGTGTGGGTCCATATAGCGCAGATAGTATGCGCTTGAACCGGCAAAACCAGGCATAGTATTAAGTTCAAGAGGGAATACGTTTACATTATCTATCTTAGAGTTTTCAACTACCTCTCCGGCATTTACATCCCAAGCCCATTTTGTGGCATGTCCCAATGGAGGTTCGCCAGACTCAGTAGGAAGGAACTTGGCAACTTCAGGCAACTGCAAAGGCAATTTGCTCTCGTCTATCATATATGGCATACCGTCCTTGTAGTAAACAGGGAATGGCTCGCCCCAATAACGCTGACGTGAGAAGATAGCGTCACGCAGACGGAAGTTAACTTTTACACGTCCGAGGTTATGTTCCTTTACATATTTCTTTGTAGTAGCTATAGCTTCCTTTATTGTAAGACCGTTAAGGTTCAAATCGCAATATGGAGTTACGCCTGCCTTTGGAGAGTTGCAGACAATACCTTCCTTGGCATCAAAGCTTTCTTCGCTGACATCACATCCTTCAACCAGCGGAACGATAGGCAAGTTGAAATGTTTTGCAAAAGCATAGTCACGACTGTCGTGAGCCGGAACTGCCATAATAGCACCTGTACCATAACCTGCAAGTACATAATCGCTTATCCAGATAGGTACAGCCTCACCTGTGAACGGATTTACCGCATACGAACCGCTGAACACACCTGTCACACGGCGGTCTGATATACGTTCACGTTCAGTACGTTTCTTTGTACGGTCAAGGTAAGCCTCAACTTCTGCTTTCTGAGCCTCAGTAGTAAGTTGTGCCACCAATTCGCTTTCAGGAGCAAGAACCATGAAAGTAACACCGAACATTGTATCCGCACGTGTTGTAAAGATTGTGAATTCCATGTCACTGTCTTTAACCTTGAAACGAACTTCAGCACCTTCAGAACGGCCAATCCAGTTACGCTGTGTTTCTTTCAGAGAGTCTGTCCAGTCAACTGTTTCAAGTCCGTCGAGCAATCTCTGTGCATAAGCAGAAACTCTCAAGCACCACTGGCGCATCTTCTTCTGCACTACAGGATGTCCTCCACGTTCAGAAACGCCATCTACAACTTCATCGTTGGCCAATACAGTACCCAATGCAGGACACCAGTTCACCATAGTCTCGCCAAGATATGCTATACGGTAGTTCATCAGAATTTCCTGCTGTTCCTTTTCTGATTTTGCGTTCCATTCTTCGGCAGTGAAACTCAATTCTTCGCTGCATGCAGCGTCAAGTCCTTCAGTACCTTTTGTTTCGAAAGCCTTAACCAGATTTTCAATAGGCTGAGCCTTACCACATGAATTGCAATAATAGCTGTTGAACATCTTCTGGAAAGCCCATTGTGTCCAATGGTAATAATCAGGTTCGCAAGTACGAACTTCGCGGTCCCAGTCAAAGCAAAAACCGATTTTGTCAAGCTGTTCACGATAACGTGCAATGTTAGCCGCAGTAGTTACAGCCGGATGCTGACCTGTCTGGATTGCATACTGTTCTGCTGGCAATCCGTATGCATCATAACCCATCGGATTAAGAACGTTGAAACCTTGAAGTCGCTTGTAGCGAGCATATATATCGCTGGCAATATATCCCAGCGGGTGACCTACGTGAAGTCCTGCTCCCGACGGATAAGGGAACATGTTCAACACATAGAACTTCTTTTTTGATTCATCTTCCGAAACTTTGTAGGTCTTGTTTTCCACCCACTTCTGTTGCCATTTCTTTTCTATCTCCCTGAAATTATATTCCATAGCGATGTACTTTATATATTTGATTTTACGTTATTTATCCAATTTGTTTGCAAAGATACAATAAAAAAAATAAAGATACCCCAAAAGACAATAGAATGAAAGCAAAAAGCAGCAACAAGAGATAAAGTATTATAACTCTTGCTGCTGCCCGCATATTATTTTAATTCGTTTTTACTTTTTAAAGTCAGCCCAGTCAGTCAGACGCATATCTCCCTTGTCGAGGAATACTTCATGCATACCCAATGCTGCTGACAAGCTGTGACTGGTCTGTCCCTTGCTGGCTATCTTAAGATAATCCCACAACAACTGCTTATAGTCTGGATGAGCACAGTTCTCAATAACAGTCTTGGCACGTTCCATAGGACTCTTACCACGCAAATCGGCAATACCCTGTTCTGTGATGATTACATTTACAGAGTGTTCGCTATGATCCTGATGTGACACCATAGGAACAATAGAACTGATACAACCACCCTTCGCTGTTGAAGGACAAGAGAAGATAGAGATATAAGCACTGCGCGTAAAGTCACCAGAACCTCCGATACCGTTCATCATCTTGGTTCCGCAGATATGTGTAGAGTTTACGTTACCGTAAATATCCGCTTCGATTGCTGTATTCATTGAGATAACTCCAAGACGGCGTACTACTTCAGGACAGTTTGAAATTTCAGAAGGACGCAACACAAGTTTGTCACGGAAGAATTCAATGTTATCGTAAATATCCTGCAGACAGTCGTTTGTCACACTCAAAGAACATGTACTACCGAACTTTATTCTACCGGTTTTTACCAAATCTATCACTGAGTTCTGGATAACTTCAGTGTACATTTCAAAAGCAGGTACATCAGGATTCTTACCCAATGCACTCAACACGGCATTTGCTATATTGCCTACCCCAGACTGTAAAGGCAAGAAAGTAGAAGGTATTGTACCCTTACGTAAATCATTTACCAGAAAGTCTGCCACATTCTGACCAATCTTGTCGGTAATAGGATCCGGATCGTGGAACCCACGGGCTTCGTCAGGAATATTCACTTCCACCACAGCAGCAATCTTGGCCGGATCAACCTGAATATATGGTGTTCCGATACGGTCACTAGCATGTTCTATCATGATAGGACGACGATGTGGCGGACGTTCTAGTTCATAAATATCATGCATACCCATAAGACTTGTCTTGTTATGAGCAGCATTAAGTTCGACTATAACTTTTTCTGCCAGACGTGCCACTGTAGGGGAAATACCCACACCGGCAGTAAGATAAATACGTCCGTCGGCAGTCAGTTCACAAGCTTCCATTATGGCAACATTCACCTTACCCAAGAAACCGGAACGGATTCGCTGAGCCATTTGTGACAGATGTATATCAGAGTATTTTACCTGTCCGTTGTTGCAAGCCTTGCGGAAATCAGAATTTGTAGTATATGGTGCTCTGAAATCAAGAGCATTTGCACGTATCAGAACGCCGTCACATGAATCACCGGTTGAAGCACCTGTAAGAACGCTCACTTTAAAATGTTCTCCACGTGCATGTTTTTCTTCAGCCATTTTAGCCAACTCGGCAGTAACAGCCTTAGGTGTTCCGGCTGGTGTAAATCCACTTAATCCAATAATATCTCCGTCTTTAATCAAACTTGCAGCTTCGGCCGCTGTCATAAATTTATAGCTCATGATATTGTGTTTTTAAAGTTATTTGTATATATTCGAAACTTAGTAAGTTTTCTGAGACTCTCCAAATTTAGAAAAAAAACATCAAATCCAATACTTCTTGTTTCAAATTTATGATGAAAAACATATTTTTTTCTACAAAATGAGAGTCATAATCTAATATTTCAAATATTTTGACAATTATTAAGAGCCACGTTTCTATCCAAGTTTCTACTGATTTATTTGCAGATATCAGAAATAAATGCCAATATCGCATATTACATTGAAAAACATATATTAGTTATGAAAAAAATCGATTCATTAATATTACTCATAAACGCATTATCAAAATCGGAAAAGAAGGCTTTATATCTACAGGCAGGAGAAAATCCGACAGAAAAAGCATATATGAAAATATTCGATATCATAGACAAGAAAAACATAACTGATATAGAAAATATTAAAAAGAATTATGCAAAGTATTACCCAATAAATTCATTTGTTCCGGAAGCTAATTATTTATACCAGCACATCCTTTCCACACTGGTAAGTCTTGCCATAAAGAAAAATGCAAACATAACTTATATTATAAAATAATACAGGCAAATATTCTCAAAGAAAAGCATCTGATGGACGAGCACTTCCAGATGCTGGACGAAGTGATTGAGGAATCCGAATCAACGGAAGATTACAGTGTCTCATCTTTAGCCCAAAGAACAAAACTGGACTCCATGCGTCAGGAAAACTTCCTTGACATATCAGAAGATACCCTTATAAAAGAGCATTTGAGACTAAAAGGATATCTGAATGTACTTAATCAGATAAACCGCCAGTCGGAATTATATGAACTGATGGTGTTCTACACCAGCCGAAAATCGGACACCAAGATTTTTGACGATCTGGCAATAACGGAAATAACATTTGTCAACAATCTGAGAAAAAATCTGTTCGAAATACAGAAAAAACATTTACTGTTCCAGGGTATATATCTGTTATGCAAGAACAATTATCAGGCGGCAAACAACATTTACAAAGAAGCGAACGAACTGTTCGCCTCTCATAAATCATTCCTTAACAATCCACCATCCGATTATATGCAGTTCATCGAGAATGTGCTGAAAAAATGCAATGAGAACAGGCAATATTCGGAAATGGAGTATTACATTAACATCCTGGAGGGATTGAAATATTATACCGCAGAATTCAATGCGGAAATAGAATGCATAATATTCACAAACAAAGCTGAATATTATATACATACTGATGACAAGAAAAAAATAAAAGAACTCATAAGCTGTTACAAAGATACAGACTCCATAGTGAAATTTCTTACACCATTCAGAAAGATACAGTTCATACTTGAATTGTCATTATTAAACATAAACATCAACGAACATAAACAGGCAAAAAAGATTCTTTATGATATTGTAAAAGACTACAATTATCAAAGATTCTTTCTATATAAACCTTGCCTGCTATTATATTACATATCTATATACGAACTCCAGTAATACGATTTCCTGGAATATTCCATAAGAGCAGCCAGAAGAAAATTGAAAAACAACAGAGAGACATCAAAAATAGAAGCTATACTATACGAATTCTTTACAAAAGACATGTTTAAACTTTCACAATCGGATAAAAAGAAATATCTGGAAGAATTATGCAAGCAGATTGACACTCCACAAAATATTTCTGACTATCTTACCATGAAAATATTTGACTTTAAAAGTTGGATTTTATCACATACATAACTCATATTTTATACAGTAATTATTTATTCTTATACATACTGATTATCAAAGTATTATAAGAAGAAATATATCGTTGAGTTTTTATAAATCGGATATAATTGGTTTGATATGCCTGAAATATAACAATACTTTTACACCGTAAACGAAAAAAACTATATCATGAAAACGAAAAAAATTGTAGTATTAGGTAGTTGTAATACCGATATGGTAATAAAATCAGACAGACTACCTGTTCCAGGAGAAACAATCCTTGGCGGTGAATTTATTATGAATCCAGGTGGAAAAGGAGCCAATCAGGCTGTAGCTGCAGCAAGATTGGGCGGGAACGTTGTATTTCTGACAAAAACAGGCAATGACCTTTTCGGACGCCAGTCTGTCAGTCTATATTCAGAAGAAAATATCAACACTGATTACATTCTGTCTTCTTCCGACAAGCCATCAGGAGTGGCAATGATTTCAGTCGACAAGAAAGGAGAAAACAGCATTATCGTAGCATCAGGTGCTAACAGCACATACAGTATTGATGATTTCAAAAGCGTTGAAAGTACAGTATATGATGCAGATATTCTGCTGATGCAGCTGGAAATTCCTATAGAAACAGTTACATACGCAGCAAAAGTAGCCAAGGAACATGGAGTGAAAGTTGTTCTGAACCCTGCTCCTGCTCAGTTTCTTCCAAAAGAATTATTGGAGAATGTTTCAATAATAATACCTAACAATACAGAAGCCGAAATTCTGTCAGGAATTAAAGTGAGCGACATAGAAAGCGCAAAAAATGCTACCGACATAATAAGCCAGAAAGGAATAGAAACCGTTATTATCACTATGGGAGATTACGGTGCTTTCATAAAGACAAAAGAAGAATACATATCCGTACCAACACAAAAGGTCAATGCTATAGATACAACAGCAGCAGGTGATACTTTCTGTGGCGCTCTTGTAGTAGCTTTATCCGAAGGGAAAGATATAATTGACGCCGTAAAATTTGCCAATAAATGTTCCGGTATAACAGTCACCAGACTTGGAGCACAGTCATCATGCCCATATAGAAATGAAGTAATCTGATAAATCCATATATTATGTTTATCGTAGATAATTACGCCTTGGCAGTAGTGTTATGTATCATCACCATGATATGCTGAGGCTCCTGGGGCAACACTCAGAAATTTGTCGGAAAATCCTGGAGATTCGAACTCTTTTATTGGGATTACGTAATTGGAATGTTCTTGTTCTCTCTATTGATGGCTTTCACTTTGGGAAGTCATGGAAGCGTTGGACGTGATTTTCTAACTGATATACAGCAAATCAGCGGACAGTCCTGGGGATATGCATTACTGGGAGGTATCATATTCAATGCTTCCAACATTCTTCTCTCTGCTTCTGTTTCCATATCAGGAATGTCTGTGGCATTTCCATTGGGAGTAGGTATAGCTCTTGTACTGGGTGTATTTATCAACTATTTGGGAACACCTAAAGGCGACCCTCTATGGCTGTTCACAGGAGTAGCCTGCGTAGTATTGGCTATAATCCTTAATGATATGTCGGCAAATAGTGTAAGCAGTTCAGAAAACTCAGGTAAGAATACAAATAAAGGTATATTACTTGCTGCACTCGCTGGAGTATGTATGTCGTTCTTCTACCGTTTCGTAGCGGAAAGCATGGATGTAGAAAACTTCATATCACCTCAGCATGGACTTTCAACACCATATACTGCATTTGTAATATTCTCATCAGGTGTACTTCTAAGCAACTTTGTATTCAATACTTTAATAATGAAGAAACCTTTCATTGGCGAACCTACAACATATAAGATGTATTTCAACGGTAATATCTCAATCCACCTTATCGGTATGTTGGGAGGATGTATATGGGCGCTGGGAACATTGTTCAGCTATATAGCAGCAAACAAGGCTGGTTCGGCAGTATCATATGCACTGGGATAGGGAGCGCCTATGATAGCAGCCCTTTGGGGAATTTTCGTATGGAAAGAATTCCACGGAGGAATCACAAAAACAAAATCTTATCTTACTTTAATGTTTATATTCTTCATCCTTGGACTTGGAATGATAGTTTATTCAGGTTTATAACTTTTAAAATTTAGTCATTATGAAATTCCCATGAGATAAAAAAATCACGCCAAAGAGAATGTAAATAGTCAAGCT
>OGCN01000226.1_pt1 | contig 99809 bp, 77 predicted proteins | sample 1570181 | NCBI WGS metagenome assembly OGCN01 (sample SAMEA4370584, study PRJEB24528) | human gut metagenome | reverse complement strand
CATATAACTGCTGTAAAATATATGTTCCACAAATCATCATGTAATATTTGTTTTTGACAAGAAGCTTGAATGCCTGTACCATTCCATACTTTTCATTATCATTCTTTACTTCTCCTTCATTAAGTTCTTCCTCCGGAAGTTCCTTAACAGAAAGTGCTGAAATCGTATTTACGACCAGACCAATGATTGCATAGATAATAGCAACCGTTCTCCATGCCGCAGCATCTCCACCACATTTATCTACAAATCCAACTGTAATCGCCTGAATCAGAAGACTTGTTGAAAATGAAAGGATATTCGCCAAGAGAATACCGAAAGATAAGAAATAGGTTATGAAATCTATAATGTCATAAAAACTAAATGTCAAAAAAGGATGCCAACGAATCAAAGCAGATTACGTGACATCCTCTTCTTTTTATTAGTGCTATTTTATAAATTCAACCGAATAGTAATACATGTACTCATTATCTGTATCTATATGCTCCCCTGCAATATCCTGTATTGGCAACGAGCTTAACCCTTTTTCTCCATAAATCAGTGCTGCTAATCCTTGCTCTGTTCCATACTCTATCTTGCATTTGTTTTCAATAGTCGTTGCTGATCTTCCATAATATTCCCTGTTTTTAACTCCCTCCAAAATTGGTATTTCTGTCATATATTTTGATATTTATCTGCTGCGATGAGCTTTGTAGTAAAATTATCAAAATCCGGTGTAATGACAATCAATCCATTTACAATAAATACCGAACATATAGATATTTTTTATCGCAGCAAAAATGCACAAAAAAAGGTGCAGCCCTGTGTTACCAGAGTTACACCCAATGTTCGATTATTTTTACACAAGTTCTCCGATCAGATCGTATTCTGCGGAACCTGTGATCTTTACTTTTACAAAATCGCCGGACATCAGCATCTCGCCTGTGTTGACAAAGACATAACCGTCAATATCCGGGGAATCTGCATAGGTTCTTGCGACATAGGCAGGCTCATCCGCTACTTTGCCTTCGATCATGGCATATAAGGTACGTCCGACCATATCGGCTGCTTTATCAAAAGCGATCTCCTGTTGAAGTTCGAGGATAGCATCTCTTCGCTCTTCTTTTATTTCCTCCGGGATCTGATCCGGCATAGAGGCTGCCGGTGTGTTTTCTTCCGGTGAATAAGCGAAGACGCCAAGGCGTTCGAACTCCATCTCATCGACAAATTCCATCAGTTCTTCATGCTGCTCCTGTGTTTCTCCCGGGAAGCCGGCGATCAGCGTGGTTCGCAGAACAATATCCGGAATCTCTTTTCGAAGAAGGGAAACGGTTTCTTTTAACTGTGCTTTTGTCGTGCGTCTTCCCATGCGTTTGAGAATGGCATCGCTGGCATGCTGGATCGGCATGTCCAGATAGTGACAGACTTTTTTCTCATTCTTGATTGTCTCGATCAGCTCCGGATAAATCTCTTCCGGATAACAGTACAGGATGCGGATCCAGCGGATTCCCTTGATCTTTGCAAGTTCCTGGAGAAGGATATGCAGTGACTTTTTACCGTAAAGATCCACGCCGTACAGTGTCGTCTCCTGGGCAACCAGAATCAGCTCTTTTACACCTTGCTCTGCAAGCGAAGCAGCTTCTGCAAGTAACTGCTCCATCGGGACGCTGCGGTAATTGCCGCGAATCTTCGGGATGATACAGTAGGTACAGTGCTTGTCACATCCCTCTGCAATCTTCAGATGTGCATAATGCCCACCTGTTGTCAAAATACGCTTGCCGGGTACGGACGGAAGCCGGTCAAGATCATCTACATCCAGAAAATGAGAACCTTTTAAAGCCTGATCTACTGCATCAAAAATCTCATCGTACTTGGAAGTACCGATCACCGCATCGACTTCCGGTATTTCATCGACAATCTCCTGTTTATAACGCTGTGCTAGACAGCCCGTTACAATCAGAGCCTTGCACGGACCGGTCTTTTTATATTCTGCCATTTCCAGGATCGTGTTGATGCTTTCTTCTTTAGCATCATTGATAAAACAGCAGGTGTTGATGATGATAATATCCGCATCGTCTTCCGTATCCGTCATCTCAAAGCCGCGGTCAGCGAGGATGCCAAGCATCACTTCCGAATCAACCAGGTTTTTGTCACAGCCAAGAGAGATAAATAAAATTTTCTTATTCTTCATCTTCACCGCTCTCATCTTCAGCCAGGATTTTGATCTTTCCTTTATCTAATTCTTCTACTGCGATGGACAGCGGTTTTTTGCCGTCGCTATATACCAGTGCCGGTGCACCGTCGATCAGTTCTCTGGCACGTTTTGCCGTTGCCATTACGATAGAATAGCGGCTGTTTACGACAGGTGTTTCGCCTTCATTTACCTCACTGTTTGCAACTTTCATTAAGTCTGTGTAAGATGGATGTAACATAAAATCATTCTCCTTTCAAAAAGCAGTTCATATCCTGCTGCAGTTCTTTGATAAATGCTGTATTGTGGGATTTTTTACAGTGTGCACTCTGTATCAATTCGTGCACCTGTTTCACACAGGTATCCAGATCATCATTTACAATAATGTATTCATAAGAGCCCATTTCCTGGGCTTCCTGTGCTGCACGTTCCAGACGGTCATGGATGACATCGGCTGTTTCCGTGCCACGGCCAACCAGACGTTCTTTTAAAGTCTGTGCATCCGGCGGAACCAGAAACAGCATCAGAGCATCCGGGTATTTTTCTTTTACTTTTAAAGCTCCCTGGATCTCAATCTCCAGAATCACATCTTTTCCGGCATCTAACTGTTCCTGTACATATGCTTTTGGCGTACCATAGTAATTTTCAACATATCTGGCATGTTCGATAAAAGAGTCTTCTTTTATCATCTGTTCAAACTCTTCTTTGCTCTTGAAAAAATACGACACCCCGTCTTCTTCTCCTTCACGTGGTTTTCGTGTTGTTGCGGAAATGGAAAGTGCGTAATTATCGTAATCGGAAAGAAGACGTCTGACAACGGTTCCTTTTCCTACTCCGGAAAATCCGGATAAAATAATCAGAATGCCTTTTTTATTCATAAACTGCCTCCTTGAGCCTCTCGTTCCTGAAATGCATCTTTTTGTGAAAAACGTTTTGCGATCGTGTCCGGCTGCAGTGCCGACAGAATGATATGGTCTTCCTGCGTGATGATCACAGCCTTGGTACGTCTTCCCTGTGTGGCATCAATGATGCGTCCCTCTTCTCTTGCATGGGACACCAGACGTTTGACCGGTGCTGCATCCGGGTTGATGACTGCCACGACTTTGGCGGTATTGACTGCATTGCCAAACCCGATATTGATCAATCCTGACAATCGTATCCCCCCTATTCTATATTCTGGATCTGCTCTCTTACTTTTTCAATCTCTGTTTTCAGATTGATCGCAAGATTGGAAGTTTCCAGGTCGTTTGCCTTGGACAAAATAGTATTTGCCTCCCGGTTCATTTCCTGGGCTATAAAGTCCAGTTTTCTGCCGATGCTTCCGCCGGTTTGCAGTGTCTGTTTCATGCTCTCGATATGGCTGTGCAGACGAACCGTTTCTTCATCCGTGCAGATTTTGTCTGCATAAAGAATCACTTCTGTTGCGATACGGCTCTCCTCGAGCTGTGTGTCACGAAGCAGTTCTTTTACTTTTTCAGTCAGTTTGGTGCGATATGCCTGAAGAATTTCCGGGGAACGCTTTTCAATCGCTGCCACATCGGTAAGCATACCGTCCAGTTTTTCAATCAGATCCAGCTTCAGATTTTCCCCTTCCCGAATGCGGGACTCTACAAACTGCTCGCATGCCCCACGAAGTGCTGTTTCAAGGACTGCCCAGATCTCCTGTTCATCTACCGGCTGCTCTTCCATTGTGAAAACTTCCGGACTGCGTCCGATCACGGAGGCACGGATATCATTTGGCAGATCAAATTTTTCCGAAAGCTGCTGATAATATTTTACATACTCTGCTGCAATGTTCTCGTTGTATTTCAAAGACACATTGGTTTCTGTGAAATCCTCATAAGTAATAAAAATATCAACTTTTCCACGCTGTATATATTCTTTGAGAAGATTTCGAATAGCAGATTCAAAAATACTGAGTTTTTTCGGCATTTTGATGTTGGAATCAAAATAGCGGTGGTTGACGGACTTCATCTCAACCGTAAACTTGCGGTCGCCCTGGTGATTTTCATATCTTCCAAAGCCTGTCATACTTTTTATCATAATTATATTCGCTCTTTTCTTTCAAAATTGCGGCATAGAAAGCCATACTATTTTTATTATAGTCGAAAGCATCGGAAGCGTCAACCGAAAAACAAAGAAAAATAAGACGGAGAAAACAGATTTTGTTCTCTCCGTCTCTTTTTTTGGAAGATATGCTTTTAAAGCATATTTCTATTTTTTAATAACCGCTTTCTTTGGAAGTCCAGCTTTTTTCAGCATTCTTGTATATTTGGAAAGTTTTTTGGAAGGTACGCTCACTTTTGCTTTTGCATTGATCTTGCTGAAGGACTTGCTTCCGATGGATGTGATTCCATTTGCTTTTTTCATATTGATACTTGCAAGTTTTCTGCAGTTTGCAAATGCACCTTTTTCAATCTTCTTCACATTGCTTCCGATTGTAACTTTCTTCAGATACTTGCAGCCTTTGAAAGCGTTTTTGCCAATCTTGGTCACTTTATAGGTAACACCGTTGATCTTCACGGTTTTTGCAATGGTCACAGAAGTAACGTTTTTCCCTTTTTTACCTTCAACGCCAACAACAACGGCTGTTTTTTTCTTAGCATCCAGAACACGGTAAGTCACATTCTTTCTGACGGTCTTATTTGCTTTCTGTGGTGCTTCGGTTTCTTCGACAGGCTGTGTCTCGGTTGGTTTCTCGGTTGGTTTCTCAGTCGGTTTCTCAGTCGGGTTTGTTTCGCTTTCTGCTTTTTTCAGATCTGCTTTTGCACTCTGAAGATTTGTCAGCAGTGTCTTCAGTTCTTCCGCAGTTGCTCCTTCAGACGGTGCTTTTGCTGCTTCGTATGCTTCTTTGAACGCTGCCCAGCTTGCACTTGTATACGTTCCGTCTGCATTGCCAGCTTCATAGATATTCTTATTCTCTGCTTTGTCTACTTCTTTTTTCAGTGTTTCTTTTGCTGATTCTACGGCTGCTTTTTTCAGACCTGCTTTTGCACTCTTAAGATTTGTCAGCAGTGTTTTCAGTTCTTCCACAGTTGCTCCATCGGATGGTGCTTTTGCTGCTTCGTATGCTTCTTTGAACGCTGTCCAGCTTGTACTTGTATACGTTCCGTCAGCATTTCCTGCTTCATAAATACCTTTTATGCTGCTGTCATTTACCGCTTCATTCAGTGCTTCCTGAGCTTTTGTTACTTCCTGTTCTTCTTCATTCAGAACCTGATGTATATGGAATTCGCTTGCAGTAGCAAAACCATTGCTTCCCTCTTTTGCAACAAATTTGATATATCTTGCATCAACTGTGTTGAATTTTGCGGTCTTTTCCTTTGTATCAGATGCCCATACACCATTTGTTACAACCGGTGTCCAGTCATCACTTTCTGCTTTCTTGACATACAGATCATAACTTGTGATGTATCCGTTTTTACCGCCGGACTGTCTTGGAACATAAGTCAGTTTGTTGATCTTATATTCTTTGCCCATATCTACGGTAAAGGTTGCCGGAAGTGCTTTTATGGATGGTGAGTACTGGCTGTGCCATAAGGTAGTAATATCTCCGTCAAATGCATTGGAAATCGGACCGTCGCTGCCCTCTGCCGGATTCTGCTCGTTATCACAGGTGAAGCTGAAATCCGTTGTAGGGATGATGCTGTCATCCTGATCGTCTGTCAGTTCGATTTCATCAATCAGACCATTGAAACTGTTTCCAGTCGTGCTTCCGATGTATTTGATCGGGATGTTTAATGTTGCAAGACGGTACTGTGTACCAAGCTTTGTTGCAGTATCCATAACAGCCGGAATAGCTGTATCAGAATCGTTTACATACAGTTCTGCTTTGTCTTTATAGCCTTTGATCGTCAGATGTACCCATTCATCTTCCGGAAGTGTATAGTCAAAGGAATAATCATATCCCTCTCTGGAATATCCGACTTTTCCGGTATTCTTCTGAACGGCTTTGATCGTGTAATCACCAAGTGTGGAAGAACCTTCAAACAGAACCTGTTCATCAGAGGATCCTCCTGCTGCCTTTTTCACCCAGAAGGAAAGGCTGGTTCCTGCCGGAGATTTGTCAAGCGGTGTTTCAATGCAGGTATCACTTTCCATAGACAGGGCTTTGCCGACTTTTCCTTCTGTGTAAGTTGCATGTTCAGCAGACACTGCATTGTATTTGTTCTTGGAAGCATCACTTCCGTCTTCTTTGTCAAAATTGTATTCTGCGTAAGTACTTCCCGCACTCTCAATTTCATGATACGGATTGGTGTTCGGAGCAGTGGAAACTTTTGCAGTGGTTGTCTTCACTTCGCTGTAGGTCTTTGTGCCTTCGCCCCAGAGTTTTTCACTCAGTGCAGACATCGGCTGGTAGATACGGTCAAAGACATCATAGTCTGTGACACCGTTTCCTCTGGTATCGATGGAGTCATTCCACAGTGCGTAAGCACCACCGATCATCTGCGGATCACCGGCCGGAATCGTTGTATTTAAATTACCGCTTTTAAATACATTCGGTTTCCAGTTTGCATAGAGGCTTGCAGCATTCAGATAATCTGCATAGTATCCTGCTGCCGGAACGATATATACATTGGAGTCCAGAGAGTTGATCAGTTCAAAGCCAAGATTGTACATTTCCGTAGGATCTGCCCAGTCTTTGCTCCATACATTGATCTCCACACCATCGCCGCGGACTTCTGTATCGGACTTGATTCTGGTAAGACCGCCCCACATACGCATTTTGCGGTTTTTGGACTTCATATAATCATCCATTTCATTTACAAAATTGCGGTACAGGGTTGCATCGTCTTCGTACTCATCCGCACCGATATGTACGGTTGTCTGTTCATCGAAAACAGGATTTTCTCCATCAATATAATCGGAGAAGATATTTTTTGCCAGCTGCGTGGATTCCGGTTTGGAAAGATCCAGATGATCTGTCAGCGGACGTTTCCAATTGCTGGAATTCATTTTCTTTAAAGCACAGTTCTGGAATGTTTTTGTAAATGCCAGTGCGTGTGCCGGTACATCGATTTCCGGAACGATATTGACACCGATCGTTCTGGAATCTTTGATCAGGCTGCGGAACTCATCTTTTGTATAATACAAATCAGTTGCCGTTGCAGTTTTACCTTCATTATTTTTTACGGAAGATTCCAGACGGAAAGCAGCGTAGGCCTTTGTAAAGCTGTTCTGCATCGTAGTCTCCGCATTGGTATCCCAGTAGTCCTCAAGGAAGATCAGGTTATCATTCAGATGTACCTGTAAGTCATTCATCTTGTACCAGGACATTGTTGCCGCAACATCTTTTACGGTCTGAAGCTCGGTTGCTTTTCGTCCGACGTCAAGGATCACACCTCTGACCTTGTATTTCGGATAGTCTCTTGTCATTCCTTTCGGGATCGTTGTTTTGTTCTGCTTCAGAATCTGCAGGAAGGTTCTGGTTGCCCAGTAAGCACCTGTTGCAGTCTCGGATTCTGTTTTGATGGAATCTCCGATCTGTGAAAGATAACCTTCGTCTTTCAGGCCTTTTCCTTTTGCTGTCAATGCAAAATAAAAATCTCCTGCTTTCACATCGCTTTCACTTCCATATACAACGGAAATATCGTTTCCGACAATGTCTTTATAATCTGCTGCAAATGTTTCTGCCATGGAAGAAAGTGTATCTTTGTCAGCAGCATTGATCACGATGCGTGAGTTTTTCGAGATGGTGAAATTGCCGGTAGCACCTGCCCACTCTGCCAGTTCCGGAAGAACGGCAGGTTTTGCATTCTCATCTGCGGTCGCTGTATGTGTTCCAGGAACGGTGATTGCAATCTCTTTTTTTGTTACCTTGTTGTTCTGATCGGTAACCTTAAATTCAACAGAAACGGTCTTATCTTCCAGAGGCTGATAAATGGTTCCGTCTGTGTCGATGATCTGTTCATAGTCTGCATAGGCTTCTACTTTTCCGCCCTCTACGGTCGGAAGATTCAACTTTTTGTCTCCGGCTTTTACAGTCAGATTGTTCAGAGCATCCCAGACTTCACTGCCGCTGCTCTGTTTTTCCCCATAAACTTCAAATTCATAGATGGAAACTGTTTTCCAGGTAATGCCTTCTGCGGTTGGGTTAAACGTATTGATGCGGACACGGATATATCTGGTCTGCACCGGATTATCCAGATTGATGATCTGCTCTTTTTCCGCAGGAGCAGAAGTAAAAGTTTTTACCGCTTTCCATGTGCTTCCGTCTTCGGAAGTTTCGATTGCATAATTGGTTGGATTTCGTCTCTCCCAGGTGATGATAACACTGTTTACAGTCTTGACTTCACCAAGATCCATAGCCAGCCAGTGCGGATTGCTCTCACTTGCATCACGTTCTTCACTTGCCCAGCGGGAAGTTTTTGTTGTTGCATCTCCGTCTTTTGCCTTTTCCGGACCAAATGCCGATGTTTCACTTCCAGATGCGGTTGCTGTTGCAGTCAGTGCATAATTCACAGAAGCTGCCTTTACTGTACCAATTGCCGATGCCGGCAACAGGCTGAATACCATAGCACCTGAAAGCAAGAAACTCATGATTTTATGTCTTGTTTTCATTTTCATTCTCCCTTCTTTAGAAAATAGACAATACCAGAAAAATAGTTTTGCATAATTCAAAACGGTTTTTGTTTAATATGCACAAACTATTCTTGGATAAGCATAGCATATTTTTGACTTTTCCGTCAAGCTTTGACCGTATTTCTTTTTCTTTTTATACTATACGGATCATTTCTTTTGATAAACAGCTTTTTTGCTGATCCCGGCTTTTTGCAGATTCTTTTTCAGTTTTTTCAATGCCCTTGCAGAAATTTTTTTGGGTACGGTTATCTTTATCTTTCTGGAAGTACCTGCCAGTGCTTTTGCTTTGATTTTTATGGATTTTGTTCCCTTAAGTGTAATATTCTTTAAATTTTTGCATCCGGAAAAACTGTTTGCACCGATGGAAATGATATTTTTTCCGATAGTCAGCGTGCTGATCTTTTTGTTGTTTTTAGCGGCATTTTTCCGGACGGAAGTAACTTTGAAAGAAAATCCGTTGATCTTCACTTCGGATGCAATGGTAATCTTGCGTTTTTTGCCGGTTATTTTTGTTACTTCCGCCGTTCCGCCTTTTGCGGAAGTTTTTGTAACAGTATAGTGGACACCATTTAATTTTTTCACACTGCCAACAGAGGGAATCTTTTGCGATGGTCTGGTGTTGCCGCTTTCCGGTGTTTCCGGTCTGTCAGATACAGAAGGTATCCTGTTTTCCGTATCCGGTGTTTCCGGTTCCTTTCTCTTTGGCTTTTCTGTTACAGTTACTTTGCATACAACTGTCTCATTGCTGCCAAATTTTACCTGGATCGTTGCACTTCCGGCACTGTGTGCGGTCACAACACCCCTTTCATTTACCGTTGCCACGGAAGGATCACTGCTGACAAACGTTGCTTTTCCGCGGTCTTCCGGTGTAAGGGAAGTGTTTCGAAGAAACACTGCCTGATCCCCGACTTTTAAATTCAGGGTTTCTTTGTCTTTCTGATTTTCAAGCATGACATCTGCAAGAGCGATCTGTTCTGATCCGTTTTTGCCGTCTGCACAGAATTTTAAAATCTTTACGCCGGTGATATCCAGATAAACGGAAATGGCATTGTCACTTCCATTAAATGGAACAGAAGTGTAAAGCAACGTTCCGTCGCCGTAAATCTGTACTGATGCATCAGAAGTTCCTTTTTTATTCATACCGATCCATAAGGAGAGTGCATCGCTGTTCAGCCCTGAGATATCCCAGACGGCAGTATCACCGGATCTCATGCCGATTCCTTTTTCAAAGGTTCGTTCTTTTTCGTTTGTTTTCAGTGTGATCGTTGTCCCGTCGGCATTTGCGTTTTCTTTTACCGTATTTCCATTTTCGTCAGGCGTCTGATAAAGATCACTGAGATAGGTATGTTTGTCGTAGATACTGTATTTTTCATAAAGAGAAAACTGAGCTGCGGAAATATAGGTATCTGCAGGGGTTCCGGCCGTGGAAAGTGCACGGATGCGGATTCTTCTTACATTTGTAAGATCCAGAAAAACACTTTTTTCTGTCCGGTTATTTGCCCAGGTATTGTCTGTCAGAGGGATGATCTGGAAATCATCACCATCTTCTGTCTGACTGTAGGAAAGTTCATATTTCAAAATAATTCCGTTATTATTTCCGGTCTGTCTTGGAAGGTAAGTCAGTTTTCCGATATCCGTCTTTTGATCCAGAAGAATGGTGTAGGTATTGTTTTTATTGCCGGCAATATCTGCTTTTGTGCCGTTTCCATAATTGCTGTGCCATATAGTATCTTTTTTTCCGTCAACGGCCAGAGAAGCCTCTTCTCCCGGATGTTCACTGTCAGCACTTCCTTTTAAATGCTCCGATGCGATCTGTGTGTAACCATAAGACACTTCCGGTTTCTGCCCGATCAGAATACCGTAGCTGTTCCGATAATTGTCTGCTGCTGCCTGATCCAGTTTTTCATATGCAAGCAAAAGTGTTGTCTTTTCATTATGATATTTTTCTGAATCGGCGATCTCAGCCTTTGTGATATGGCTCATCAGAAAGGCAGAATACTGTTCTAAACTTTGCAGATAAACCTGCATCTGTTTTTCTTTGCTCCAGTCGTCCTGCATCAGGCCTTTGTCTGTCATACGGTAAGTGGCAGTCTGCTCAGCTGCTGCAAGCTGATATTCTTCTAAAGACTCGCCGGTGTAGGAACTTACAAAACGCTGTCTTCCTCTTGCCTCTCGGTGATAGAGAATCAGCGTGGAACCTGTTTTAAAATCGACCTCAAAGTTTCCGCCATCTGCTTTTTCATTCGCCTGCAAAGACTGGTTCAAAAGCTCATTTCCATCTGGATCAAGTACCCGGATGCTGATGTAAGTACCATCCAGATAAAAATGCGGTATGGTACTATTCACTGTCCAGGTCAGTTTTTGCATGTTTGTATCAATCTTGACGGATGCTACGGATGCATCCCCAAGGCCAAGCATCTGGATCTGCATATCGTCTGCCAGCGGATTTCCGGTTTGTCTGGTATAGGAGACTGTTTTTGATACGTTTCCGGCGGATGCGATCAAATATTCGTTATCGTACTGATAAGCGGTTGCCTTTGGCAGCGGCATCTCAAGCTCATAGATACCGACCGGAAGTTCCAGCTGTATTTCACCTGAAGAAACAATCACTTCTTTTACAATCTTGCTGCCGTTTTTGATCCGGATTGTTTTGCCTTTGATCTGTGTCAGATCATCGATCTGAATATTCAAACGGACTTTGCTGGTATATCCGGTATCTGCCAGGTCATCGGTGCTTACCAGACTGTAGATGCCGTCCAGTCCAAGTGCTGCCCTTGTTTTCTCACACGCAGCATCGTCCGGGATCAGTTCCTTGAGATAATAGATCATCGGCTTGTCCATCGCATAGACCTGATCGGCAATCCTTCCTGACGGGAGGATATGCCAGGATGCAAAGTAAGGAAGCACGTTATAATCCAGGCTGTCCAGACTTTCCGCAAGGGCGTCGGATGATCCCATTTTTTTGCCGGTTTTATAATAAACTTCCCGGTAATGAGAATGCATTGCGGAAACAGCCTGCTGCGGACCGAGTTTGTCCATGAGGTTGGTAAACATATAAAGGCTTACGTTGTAATGCCATGGATCGGATACAATATCGGCAAACGTATTGCTGGAAGCAAGGCTTTCTTTCATGCGGTTTCCAAGCTGTGCATAACGTTCACTTTTTGTGCCGGAAAACTCACCGAGCAGCCAGCCAAAGTCTTCAGCCGGTCGGTAAGTTGGCTCAAAATAATAACCGAGGATGTTGTTGGTTGTCTCTACGAACGGATTTTCCTGTGCTGCGATCGCACCTTCATATCCATGACCAAATTCATGAAGCGAAATCCAGTCTTTCACCAGATAAGTCTGAAGACTTTTTCCGTTGTAGGCACTGTGGTCGGTCGTATAATAGGCCTGTCCGGCACCATGAGCATTTGCCTTGATGAAAAATTTCGCCCGGATATCCTGATTCCATGGATCTTTTGCATAATAGTCAAGACCGGAATAAGCATCGTACTGTTTTACAAAGGATGCATACCAGTCCAGCATCTCATCCAGTGTTTTAAAACGGTAAACTTCTTTTTTGTTGCCATAGGAAGAGTTCAGAATGTTATTCTTATCACAGATCGGAACAAGGAACGTTGCAGCACTTCCCTCTATGATCGCAAATGGTGCCTGGCTTTTATCCCAGGACTCAAAAAACGCCTGCTGAGAATCTCCATAACGATAGTATGGGATTTCTTTCAGATCGTCGGTCCATCGGTATTCGATAACCGGCTGAACGGCCGTATTTTTCGGTGTTGTGATAAACGGCACGCTGTCGGCACTTTCTTCTCCATTATCACCGGTGAACGTATTGGATAAAGTCACCCAGCTGCCATCTTTTGGAATGGTCGCGGAAGACTCTGTCTGCGAATCATCGTTTTTAAACTGAACAGTAAGATCCTGCTGAAATTCCTCTGCATTGACGATACGGATCTGAAGACTGCTCCCATGCGGCATCCACAGTCCGAGATTCTGACGGTCGTGATAATAGCCACGGTTGAAACTGATGCCGGTCAGATGTGATGCATCCGGAAGTGTATACAAAATACGCTGAATGCTTTTCTCTTCTTCAGATGCATTTCTATCCAGCACCGTAACCTGCGTATCGAGTGCAGCAGTATGCTGATCCGAATCGGTTACACTTCGGGAGAGCACATAAGTTCCTGTTTTGGACGTATTGACACTTCCGCTGCTTTTGATCACGGACGTAAGATCGCCGTCCTCCTGGTCATCCGCAAGCATACGCTCCCAGTTCTGATCAGAAGTTTCTCCCTGATAAACCCAGGTTTTTGTGACACCGGAAAGCTGAGGCATACGATAGGCATCATCCATCGCTTCTGCTTTTGTTCCAAGCATCAGAAAAGCTGTTACAGCTGTCATGGCAGCCAGTTCCCACTTTTTCTTTTTCATATAAATAATATCCTCCTGTTTTTGTTTTCTTTGTCACTTTTCCCTCTTCAAAAGCACAAAGGATTTGTCTGATTTTAACATATGCTGTCATGGTATAGCAAGCTTTTCCAAAGAAATATTGTTCTTCTCCCGATAAAATGTTATGATAGTAAAAAATGTCGGGATCAAAAGTCAGAAACATCAATGTACTTGCACAGGAGCGGTTTATGGCTTTAGGATCCGTACGGCATCTTTTGACTCAAACGTCTTAATATTCAGAAAGTGAGGAAATTGATATGGCACTTGACGGAACCGTCATCTCCTGCATGGCATGGGAACTGAACCATGCTCTTGCGGGCGGAAAAATCAACAAAATCGCACAACCGGAAAAAGATGAGCTGATGCTTACTATAAAAAATAGCCGTAAACAATACCGTCTCCTTGTTTCTGCCAGTGCGAGCCTTCCGCTGGTCTATCTGACAGATCAGAACAAGACCGGTCCTATGACTGCCCCGAATTTCTGTATGCTGCTGCGTAAGCATATCGGAAGCGGACGCATCCTCAGGATCTGGCAGCCTGGCATGGAACGTATCTTAAATATGGAGATTGAGCATTTAAATGAACTGGGTGATATCTGCCGCAAGCTTCTGATCATCGAGCTGATGGGCAAGCACAGCAATATTATTTTCTGCCAGGAGGACGGCATGATCCTGGACTCCATCAAACATGTCTCCGCACAGGTCAGCTCCGTGCGTGAAGTCCTTCCGGGGCGGATGTATTTTATCCCGGAAACGCAACATAAGTACGATCCACAGACGATCACAGAAGAAGAATTTTTCAGCAGTGTCTGCCAGAAGCCGATGCCGCTCTCAAAGGCGATCTATACAACTCTGACCGGTATCAGTCCGCTGATTGCCGAAGAACTCTGCCACCGCAGCAACCTGGAGTCGGATCAGAGTGCAAATTCTTTTCAGGAGATCGAGCAGATCCACCTTTTCCATACCCTGAAACGGATGATGGAGGATCTTGAAACCCATGCTTTTACGCCGAATATTGTCTATGACGGAAAAGTTCCGCTGGAATATGCAGCCTTTTTGCTTACCCAGTATCAGGACATGCACACGGAAACTTACGATACGATGTCAGAAGTCCTGGAAAGGTATTATGCGGAAAAGAATACGATCACACGCATCCGCCAGAAATCTTCCGATCTTCGCCGTATCGTCCAAACGGCACTTGATCGCAGCCGTAAAAAATACGATCTTCAGAAAAAACAGTTAAAGGACACGGAAAAACGCGATAAATTCCGCATTTACGGAGAACTTTTAAACACGTATGGATATGAAGCAGTACCTGGAAGCAGGGAACTTTCCGCAGTGAACTATTACACCGGTGAAACGGTAAAAATACCGCTCGATCCGACACTGACTGCACAGGAAAATGCCAAAAAATATTTCGACCGTTACGGAAAACTGAAACGTACCTACGAGGCACTGGAACATCTGATCAAAGAGACAAAAGAAGAGATCCAGCATCTGGAATCCATTTCCACAGCTCTTGATATTGCCCTGAATGAAGAAGATCTGGTACAGGTCCAAGAAGAACTGACACAGTACGGCTACATCCGCCGGAAATACACCGGAAAGCGTGTGAAGATCACATCAAAACCGTTCCACTATCTTTCTTCGGATGGTTATGATATCTATGTCGGAAAAAATAATTATCAGAACGAAGAACTGACCTTTAAATTTGCCACCGGAAATGACTGGTGGTTCCATGCAAAAGGTGCCCCGGGATCGCATGTCATTGTGAAAGCAGGTCAGGGGCTGCCGCCGGACCGTACCTTTGAAGAAGCCGCAAGGCTGGCTGCCTGGTATTCCAGCCACCGCGGTGCAGACAAGGTGGAGGTTGACTATGTTGAGAAAAAACAGGTGAAAAAAGTAAACGGCGGAAAACCGGGGTTTGTGATCTATCACACCAATTATTCCATGGTGATCGATTCTGATATCAGCGGTATCCGACAGGTAAAAGAAAAATAACGCAGAAAAAGAAGCACTGCTGCATAACTACTATGCCTCGGTGCTTCTTTTTCCAAAAAACAGTAACGGAATACTGATCAGAAACGGCAGATAATACGTTGCCATGCGATACAGGATCATTGCTGCACCGCAGACGGACTTTTCTGTCATAGAGCCAAACAGCATCAGAAAGACCAGTTCCGTCGAACCTGTGCCGCCGGAACTTGGGATCACTCCGATCAGCAGCTGCATGACGGATGAAAAAGCCAGACATTCCAGAACAGAAAGTGGCAGCCTTTCTCCGGTAACTGCAAAGATGGCAACCGCAGGAAGTGCATACAGACAGGTCATTTTTACTGCATTTCGAAAAATCAGTCCTATCCACTGCTTTTTATCTTTGATTACCACACTCCCGACTCTGGAAAAATCTTCCATCTGTGCAATTCCGGCTTTTACCTTTTCTTTGATTTTTTCTTTTTTGATATGATCGCTGCAGCGAAGCAGCCACGGTGCAAACTTCTGATTGATGCAGAACATGGTCAGAAAGAGCAGTATAGCAAAGCTGACCCCGAATCCTGTCAGCAGATAATTTTTCTCCAATCCCGAAACCTGAAAAAGAACCGTATGAAAAAAACAAAGCATCACTGCTGCATAGAGTACAATCGTCAGCTTATGTGATACATACTCCATCGTCAGGATTCCAAATGATTTCCCTGGTTTGATCTGGCTTTCCTGATACAGATCATAGATCTGGGCCGGTTTCGTCCCCGCCGCAAAGGTCGTAACATTAAAAAACATCACCATATATGCCAGGCGGATGGCCTGCCAAAAGGTACATTTTTCAAGGTTTTTCACAATCATATAATGAAGTACCCAGCCATCCAGCAGTACATAAAGATTGCCGAAGATCACAAGGATCAACAGAGCTTTTTTGTCTGCCTGGAAAAGCTGGGTTTTGATTTCACCTAAGGAATCATGAAAAATCAGGTATAAAACCAGTATCAGAAACAACGTTGCCAGAATGGCTATTATAAAATGTTTCTTTTTATTTTTCATATCCAAAATCTATGCTGTAAAAACAGCTGTGCAAATGTTTTATTTTGCTACGATGTTTACAATCTTCTTCGGAACATAGATCTCTTTGATAATGTTTCCGGAAAGTTTGTCACCGAGAACTTCTTTTGCTTTTGTGATCGCATCTTCTTTGCTGATGTCAACCGGAACGGAGATGACTGCTTTTGTCTTTCCGTTTACCTGCACCGGAATTTCGACTTCGTCATCTTTCATTGCCTCTTCATCATGAGCCGGCCATTCGTGGTGGAATACAGAATCCGTATGACCCAGTTCCTCCCAGAGCTCTTCTCCCATATGCGGTGCAAATGGTGCCAGAAGCAGAACAGCTGCTTCCAGAGTCTCTTTGTCCATGCCGCCTTCTTTCTTGGCGATTGCGATCAGGTTGTTGTTGCACTCCATGAAACCGGAAATAACCGTATTCAGGCTGAAGCCCTCCAGACGGGTTGTGATCATGTGGATCATCTTATGGCGTGCTTTGATCATTTCTTTGCTTGCTTTGATATTTTTGTCTTTATTGTCCATGACCAGGTTCCAGAAACGGGACAGGAAACGGTATACACCTTCGATACCTCGGTCATCCCACTCTGCATCCAGTTCCGGCGGACCTACAAACAGTTCGTACATTCTCAGAGAATCACATCCGTAATCGCGTACCAGATCATCCGGAGAAATGACATTTCCTTTGGACTTGCTCATCTTGATGCCGTTCTTACCGGTGATCATACCCTGGTTGAACAGTTTGTGGAACGGTTCATCAAAATCAATCACTCCGATATCGTACAGGAACTTGGTATAAAAACGGGAGTACAGAAGATGCAGTACAGCATGTTCTACACCGCCGATGTACATATCTACCGGAAGGTACTTGTCTGCTTTTTCTTTGGATACCAGTTCTTTATCGTTATGTGAATCTACATAACGCAGGAAATACCAGGAAGAACCTGCCCACTGCGGCATGGTGTTTGTCTCACGTTTTGCGGCGGCACCACATTCTGGGCATTTGCAGTTTACCCAGTCTTCGATCGCTGCCAGCGGTGATTCGCCGGTACCGGTCGGTTCGTAGGATTCTACATCCGGCAGACGCAGCGGAAGCTCTTCTTCCGGAACCGGAACGTTTCCGCATTTCGGGCAGTGTACGATCGGGATCGGTTCACCCCAGTAACGCTGACGGGAGAATACCCAATCACGCAGTTTGTAGTTTACGGTCTTGCGTCCGATACCCATCTTCTCGATGATATGCGGAGCTTCCTTTTTCAGGACTGCGGATTCCATACCGTTCCAGTCGCCGGAATTGATCATGGTTCCGGAAGCTTCGGTGTAAGCTTCTGTCATGTTTTCAATTGCTTTGCCGTCTTTTGCGATAACCTGGATGATCGGGATATCAAATTTCTTAGCGAACTCAAAGTCACGGTCATCATGAGCCGGTACACACATGATCGCACCGGTACCGTAATCTGCCAGTACATAGTCGGACAGCCAGATCGGAACCTTTGCTCCGTTCAGCGGATTAGTCGCATAGCTTCCGGTAAATACACCGGTTTTTTCTTTATCCTGCATACGGTCCACATTGGATTTCATGGATGCTGCATAGATATAAGCATCAACGGCTTCTTTCTGATCCGGTGTTGCAAGACCTGCTGCCAGTTTGTGCTCCGGAGCCAGTACCATGAAAGTTGCACCATGGAGCGTGTCCGGTCTTGTCGTATACACAGTAATCTTTTCGTCTCTTCCTTCTACCGGGAAATCTACTTCTGCACCGTAAGATTTGCCGATCCATTCAGTCTGCATTTTCTTTACTTTTTCCGGCCATTCCAGCTTGTCCAGGTCATTTAACAGACGGTCTGCATACTTTGTGATACGCAGCATCCACTGACGTAAGTTTTTCTTGGTGACCGGTGTGCCGCATCGCTCGCAGCAGCCGTTTACCACTTCTTCGTTTGCCAGACCTGTCTTACAGGAAGGACACCAGTTGATCGGAAACTCCTTTTCGTATGCAAGCCCTTCTTTGAACATTTTTACAAAGATCCACTGTGTCCATTTGTAGAAGTCCGGATCCGTGGTATTGACTTCACGATCCCAGTCATAAATAGCTGCGATCTCGTTGATCTGACGTTTGATGTTGGAAATGTTCTTTGCGGTGGAGATGGCCGGATGCTGACCGGTCTTGATTGCATAGTTCTCTGCCGGAAGACCGAATGCATCCCATCCCATCGGATGGATCAGGTAATATCCCTGCATCATTTTGTAGCGGCTCCATACATCGGAGATCACATAACCTCTCCAGTGACCTACGTGAAGACCATTTCCTGACGGATACGGAAACATATCCAGACAATAATATTTCGGCTTTTTGCCATCATCGACATTTACCGGATTTTCTTCCCATTTCTGACGCCATTTTTTTTCAATGGCTTTATGGTTATAAGGCACTGCCATTTTCTTTTCCTCCTGAAAGTTAAATTCTTATAAATAATTAAAACTATCTGTTATTTTACCCCAATATATTCGCTTTTGTCAATAGACGGCAAAAAAGTGAATTGACGCAAAAATCAGAATGAACTATAGTAATATCAGGGACAAAACGAAGCATTTACTGCCCGGGATTGTTCGAAGTATGATAAAGGAGTTGTTTCTATTATGAATCCACAAATCAGAAGATCTGTTTTTTCCTGGAAAAATCTGGTCGCTGCTTTTCTCTGTACCCTTGGCATTTTTTCCATGGCGATCGTGTTTACCCTGCATTTTCGCCCTCTTTATTATTTTGACATCGATCATCTTGATATTCCTGCCACGAGTGGTTATTCAGAGGAAGTGATCCGCAGAAATTACGATGAGCTGATCGACTATAATTCCATTTCCGGTCCATCCAGGCTTACGTTTTCAGACTTTATAATGTCAGAAAAAGGTGAGATCCATTTTGAAGAGGTGAAACGTATTTTCCTGAATATCGAATACGCTTCCTTCGTCCTGGTCCCGCTTACGCTTCTGCTGACCGCATGGCAGATCCGAAAGAAAAACGCTCCCTTCTTTGCCGTTTTATCCGCATTTCCGACGTTCCTTGTGGTGATCGTCGGCTCGCTTGTCGCTTTGAACTGGGATTTTTGTTTTGTACTGTTCCATAAGATCCTGTTCCGCAACGATTACTGGATCTTTGACCCGGCGTGCGATCCAGTCATCACGATCCTGCCGGACGCTTACTTTCTTCACGCCGCCGCTTTGATCCTGCTGTGCGTTCTTGCGGCAAGTCTTTTCTCTTTGCTGCTCTTCCGTCTGCTTCGCAGAAAGATCAGCAATAGTGCGAAATGATCATCTGAAAGCTCTTTCTTCCACGGTATTCATTGACAGATGGATAATAGATGAAAGAAAGGGTCACTGCATTTTCCTGCCCCTGGAAACATTTTTCTGTTTCGGATTCTCCGTGTTTCTGCATAATATAAGTCAGAATCTGTTCGATGTCACCAAAATACAGGGCATCCATGACGGTGCCATGCTGACTTCGCACCTGCATTTTCAGCGTGTTTCTGTTCTTTCCTAAAATCCGCATACTTAAAATATTTAGATTTTTTTCGGCAAACAAAGGCTTTTCATTTCCTTTTCCAAATGGTTCCAAAACAGAGAGTTCCTCGATCAGATGTTCGGTGACATAGCCGATCGGCATCGGTACATCGATCGTGATCTTCGGGATAAAATCTTCTTCTGTCAGTGTGGTATGCTCATTTAAAAAAGTACGGAATTTTTCCACATTTTCTTTTGGAAGCGACAGTCCGGCTGCCATCGGATGTCCGCCGTATTTTGTGTAAAGCTCTTTGCATTTTGACATTTCTTCAAACATGGAATAGGCCTCGATCGAACGTCCGGAGCCTTTGACACCGTCGATGCTGTCCGTTAGAACGAACACCGGTTTGTTGTAGCGTTCCCGGATACGCCCGGCGATGATCCCGGCCAGGCTTTCATGGCAGTCCGGAAGATAGACAACCAGGACTTTATCCTGGCTTCTGCCCTCTTTTTCAATCCACTCTATGGCTTCTTCTGCCCCTGTCTGTGTCATATCTTTTCGCTCGTCATTAAGTGTTTTCAGTTCTGCCGCCATCACATCTGCCTTTGCCCTGTCTTTCTGAAGCAGTAGGTTCAGAGAGCGTTTTGCAGTGTCCAGTCTTCCGCCAGCGTTGATGCACGGTCCCAGTACAAACCCGATATGGTAGGATTTGATCTCTTTTTCTTCCAGTCCGCAGGCACGGATCAGGGATGCCATACCGACATTCTGCGTATGGTTCAGCCGCTTTAAACCTTCTTTGACCAGGATCCGATTTTCCCCGATCAGATCCATGACATCCCCGACGGTTGCAAAACCGGCAAATTCCAGAAATTCTTCCGTTTCTTCTTTTGGGATACCATAAGCTTCATAAAGACAGCAGATCACTTTATAGGCAACGGCTGCACCGCATAAGTGCTTGAACGGATAAGGGCAGTCTGCCTGCCTTGGATTGACTACGGCATCCGCAGGCGGTACTTCTTCCTGTACTTCGTGATGGTCGGTGATCAGAATGGTCATGCCAAGACTTTTGGCCAGTTTTGTCTGTTCCACAGCTGCAATTCCATTGTCACAGGTCAGAATGGTATCGACTCCTTCTTCATATGCATAGCGGATCAGGTGTTCGTTGATGCCATAGCCGTCTTTCATCCGGTCCGGAATCTCCACATCTGCATTGGCATGACAGCGACGCAGTCCTCTCAGCAGAATATAGGAGGCATTCACACCGTCAATATCATAATCGCCGATGATACGGATTTTTTTCTGTTCTTTTATTTTAGACATCAGAATCTCTACCAGTTTATCTGCATCTTTCAGCAGATGCGGATCATAGAAATCTTCTTTTGTTCCGTAAAGATACTTCCGGATTTCCGGTTCACCTACAATATCACGGTTTCGGATCAGCCTTGCAGTCACCTGGTCGATCCCGAATTTTTCTGCTATTGCCTGAAAATCGGCACGCTTTGCAGAGACAACCCATTTTTCCATAGTAAAAGTCCTTTCTGAAAAAAAGATGCCCTTTCGCCGAACAGAGGGAAAGAGCATCTTTTTTATTTTGAAGAAGCAGAAAACTTATTTGTTTTTGCTTTTGAATTTGGTTTTCAGTATATACCACAGCGGACCGGAAATGCATACAGAAGAGAATGCACCGGCAACGATACCAACAATCAGAGGTGCTGCAAATTCACGGATCGACGGAACGCCGAGAATGAACAATGCTGCGATCGTGATGAACGTTGTCAGAGAAGTATAGATACTTCTTGTAAGAGTCTGTGTGATACTTCTGTTTACGATCTCTTTAAGTGCTTCGTCACTGTGTTTCTTTGAGTTACCCAGGTTCTCACGGATACGGTCAAAGATAACAATAGATGCGTTGATAGAGTATCCGATGATCGTCAGCATGCAGGCAATAAATGTATTACCGACAGAGATTCTGGCGATCGCATAGAATGCCAGCACGATCAGTACGTCGTGGAGCAGAGCCAGAACGGCACTTGCACCGAAACGGATATCTTTGAAACGCAGCCAGATGTAGATCAGCATGCAGATAGCTGCAATGATAACCGCAACGATTGCATCCTGACGCATTTCATTACTTACGGTAGAAGAAATGCTTTCTGCGGTGATTGTGGATTCATCCACACCAAATTTTTCATTCAGTTTCTGGCTAAGCTCGGTTCTCTCATCCAGAGACAGTTCTCTTGTCTTGATGATAACCTGATTGGAACCGCTTACCTTGGTAGCCTGGATATTTGCATCGCCGGTTACTTCCTGTACAACCGGTTTTACTTTTTCATCGATCTCTTCGATGGAGTAATCTTCGTTGAAGGTTACGTTTGTAGAAGTACCGCCCATAAACTCAAGGCTGTAGTTCAGTGCTTTTCCACTGCCCTGGCTGTGGATCAGCATGGCAATCGGACCGGAGATCATGCATACGATCGCGATTGCAAAGAATACCTTCTTATGTTTCAGGAAATCAATGGTGTTATGTTTTTTCGGGCATCCATAATATTTCACATCCTGGAATCCGAGAGCATAAAATGCCTTTGCCAGATATCTGGAGATAACCAGTGCGGAGAACATGGACAGAATGATACTCATTGCCAGTGTGTATGCGAAACCTTTTACGGAACCGGTTCCCATGATACCCAGCACGATCGCTGCGATCAGGGTTGTGATATTTCCGTCCAGGATTGCAGACAGTGCTTTTTTGAAACCGATATCGATCGCACTTTTCACGGATTTGCCGGCTGCGATTTCTTCACGGATACGTGCATAGATGATAACGTTTGCATCGACCGCCATACCGATACCAAGGATGATACCTGCGATACCCGGCAGAGTCAGTGTGATATCAAATGCATTTAAAGTAACCAGTGTCAGTACGGTGTACAGCAGCAGAGAGATCGCTGCAACAACACCTGGCAGCAGGTAAACAACCATCATAAAGATGCAGACAAGTGCCAGACCGATCGCTCCTGCTTTTAAGCTGGTGGAAATTGCGGCTTCCCCAAGCTGGGCACCTACAACGTTGGAACGCAGCTCCTGCAGTTCCAGGGACAGAGAACCGATACGGATGGAAGAAGCCAGATTTTCAGCTTCCTGTGCATCTGCCATGCCGGTGATGACAGCAGAACCGTCTGTGATCGCACTCTGTACGGTCGGAGCACTGATGACATCTCCATCGTATACAATATAGATAGATTTGCCGATATTTTCTGAAGTTGCAGTTGCAAAGGCTGCGGCACCTGCACTGTCAAACTCCAGTTTTACAACGTTCTCATTGTTTTTCAGGTTATCCTGCTGAACGCCTGCTTCTGCGGATGCGACCTGGCTTCCGTCTACGACAACAGTGCCGTCTTCCAGCTTGAACTGAAGGGAACCTGGTTTGCCAAGTTCTTCAAGAATGGTATTTGCATCGGATACACCAGGGATTTCGATGTTGATACGGTTAGTACCTTCCTGGTAAACCTGTGCTTCTGTGCTGTAGCCGTCAACACGCTGCTGCAGCTTGTAGATTGTGTCTTTCATATCTTCGGCAGACGGATTTTCATCACCCACTACCTCATATGTGATACTTACACCGCCGGACAAGTCCAGACCAAGTGTGATGTTTTTGGCAGCTCCCGTTCCGGTAGGTCCGAAGCCGACAGCTGTGGTGTAGGTCAAAAGCCCAAGAAACAGGGCGATCACAACGACTACACCAATCGCTTTGTTCTTTTTCATGTTTCTTAATTCTCCTTTTCCTCGGCAGCGAGTGCTGCCTTTATCATGATCGCGCATTCGATACGCTTCCGCTGCAATTCACATCCGATATCATATGCATCGTTGATGGATTTGTGGAAATTCCAGGAGTTCGCCGCACATCCGCCGCTGCAGTAGAATTTTGCAAAACAGTTTTTGCACTTTTCTTTTGCATAGACATTGCAGTTTTTAAACTCAGCCTGGATCTGTGGTGTTTTGATACCTTCCTCCACATTTCCCATCAGGAACTGTTCTTCCCCGACGAACTGATGACACGGATAAAAATCACCCCACGGTGTGACAGCGAGGTATTCTGTTCCGGAGCCGCATCCGGAGAGGCGTTTGTAAACGCATGGACCTCCCGTCAGGTCTATCATAAAATGGAAGAAATTGAATCCCCTTCCTTCCTTATGACGCTTGATCATTTCCTTTGCCAGTCTGTCATATTCTTCGCAGATTGCCGGAATATCTTCTTCCCGCAGTGCGTACTCCTCTTCCGGCTGAGCAACAACCGGCTCCACGGAGATCTGTTTGAAGCCCAGATCTGCCAGATGCAGGACATCGGATGCAAAATCCAGGTTGTGTCTGGTAAAGGTCCCTCTTACATAATATTTATCCTGATGTCTGCTCTCCGCAAATTTTTCGAATTTCGGGAGAATCAGGTCATAGCTTCCTTTTCCTTTGCGGAACGGACGCATGTAGTCATGTACTTCTTTTCTGCCGTCGATGCTGAGTACGACATTTGCCATCTCACGGTTACAGAACTCCATAACCTCATCGTTTAACAGAACGCCGTTTGTAGTCAGTGTAAAACGGAAATTTTTGTTATGGATCTTCTCCTGCTCTCTTCCGTATGCAACCAGGTCTTTTACTACCTGCCAGTTCATCAGCGGCTCCCCGCCAAAGAAATCCACTTCCAGATTTCTTCTGCTTCCGGAATTTGCGATCAGGAAATCCAGTGCTTTTTTGCCGACTTCGTAGCTCATCAGGGCACGACGGCCATGATATTCACCTTCTTCTGCAAAGCAGTAACGACAGGCGAGGTTACAGTCGTGAGCAATGTGCAGGCAGAGTGCCTTCACAACAGTCGGACGGTTTTTAAATGCGTCGATTGCATTTTCATAGATATCTTCGGTAAACAGTGCCCCGGCTTCTTCCAGTTCATGACATTCTTCCAGTGCTTCTTCGATCTCTGCCGGAGCATAGCTGTTCGCAAGTGCTTTTAAGATCTCTTCTTTTGATTCTTTTTTTTCGAGGTATGGCAGTACATCGTACACCACATCATCTACGATATGTACGGAACCGCTGTTTACATCCATAACGATGTTAAAGCCGTTGCTTTTATATTGATGGATCAACCCGTAATCCCCTTTCAGTTCTCCAGACGCTAAGAAACAGCGAGCAAGATGCCCGCTGCTTGCTTGTATGTCCTGTTATTATTTATTGCTTTCGCAGCTCTGATTTCCTACGGTGCAGGATGTCTTACATGCGGACTGGCAAGATGTCTGACATTCGCCGCATCCGCCTTTCTTTACTGTGTTCTGCAGACTTTTGGTATTTAATGTCTGAATATGTTTCATATTATCGCCTCCTTATCTTCGCTTACGCGGAAATTTAATTAGATTATAACATAATGTTCACAATAGTAAAAGCATTTTTTTTACAATAACACAACTTTTTCACAAATCCATGTTATAATAAGACACAATCATGGGATCGGCAACTGCGATCCGCATCCATTTTAATACAGTCGAAAGGAATAATTTAACTATGAAAAAGAAAGTTGCAACAGCTGCCATTGCAGCAATGACCATGACATTTCTGGCAGGGTGTTCTTCCAGGGGCACTTATGCCAAATACCTGACACTTGGCGAATACAAAGGTCTGAGCGTCACCAAAGTAAAAACGGAAGTAACCGATGACGATGTGGAGGCTGAGATTGAAAGTGCCCTGGATGAAAATGCGGAGTATACGGATGTAGACCGTGCCGCAAAAGACGGCGATCAGGTAAACATTGACTTCGACGGAAGCATTGACGGAGAAGCATGGGATTCGGATACCGACTACGATCTGGTGATCGGTTCGGAGGATTTCCAGCCGGAGTTCGAAGAACATCTGATCGGTGCAAAAGCCGGCGATACACTGGAATTTACGATCACGCTCTCGGATGATTACGATGGTGATTACGCCGGAAAAGATGCAGATTTCAAAGTAACGGTCAATGCGGTGCAGGAGATCAACGTTCCGGAACTGAATGACGATTACTGCAAGAAGTACACCGACTATGATACCGTTGATGAATACCGTGCCGGTGTCAGAAAAGAGCTGGAAGAATATTATGATGAGACAAACACCGAGACGGCCCAGAATGATCTGCTCTCCCAGATCCTTGAAAACTCCAAAGTTTCCGGTTATCCGCAGGATCTCTACGATAAATGCAAAGAAGAATATGATGCCAACAACCAGATTCTTGCAGACATGTTTGGTATCGATGTCTCTGACATTGCAGGCTCCGAAGATAACGTCAAGAGTGCCGTAGAAGAAATGGTTTATACGGAAATGCTGACGACCGCGATCGCAGAAAAGGAAAATATCACCGTTTCGGATGATGAATACACCGACTACGTCAACTCCGTCTATGAGGAGAGCGGCTACACTTCCGCAGAAGAATATGAAGAAGATTACACCAAAGACGAGACAGTAAATACCATCCTCTATAATAAAGTCATGGATTTTCTGATGCAGAATGCAACCGTTACCGAAGTTTCTGAGGACGAGTACTATGAAGAAGATACCGAGATGGATGAGGAAGCGTACGATACCGAAGAAATCACGGAAAATGAGACAGATGCCGAAGATTTGGAGATGACAGAGTAATGTCCCCAAAAAAGAAAAGTATGTTGTTATTTCTGGTAGTTGCCCTCCTTCTTGTCCTGTCGCTTGTTGCTGTCTTTTTTCTGAACAGCCACAACGAACAGGGCGAGATCGCCCGTATTTATCAGGACGGTAAGCTGATCCGCGAAGTGTCGCTGACCGATGTTGCCAGTCCTTATGAATTTCAGGTGGAGGCTTCGGATGGCGGCTACAACTTGATCCGGGTAGAAAAAGGGGCAATCGGCATCAAAGATGCCGACTGCCCGGACAAAATCTGCCAGCAGAGAGGCATGGTGTCGGATACCGGATATCCGGTCACCTGCCTGCCCCACAAGCTGGTTATTCAAATTGAACGCCTTACTGCCGCCTCCAATGGTATCGATGCGGTCGTGCAGTAAGAATCCTACTCTTCTCCCGCTCTTGCAGCGATCTCCTTATCCATGATATCTTTCGGTGCCTGCTCATAGCGTGCAAACTCATATGCGAAATCGCCGCTTCCACCTGTCATAGAACGTAATGTTGTGCAGTAGCCGTAAAGCTCCATCATCGGGATGTCTGCTTCTACGATCTGATTGCCTTTGTGATCTGGATTCATGCCAAGCACACGGCCACGGCGTTTGTTCAGATCACCCATCACGTCTCCGGTAAATTTATCCGGAACGGTGACTTTCAAAGATGCGATCGGCTCCAGCAGTACTGGTGATGCCTCAAGGAATCCTTTTTTAAATGCCTGAATGGATGCGGTCTTGAATGCCATTTCAGAGGAGTCAACCGGATGATAGGAGCCATCATAAAGAATGGCTTTTACACCGACAACCGGGTAACCTGCCAGAGGTCCCTTTAATACAGCTTCCTGGACACCTTTTTCTACAGCCGGGAAGTAGTTCTTCGGAACGGCTCCGCCGACCACTTCCTGTTCGAATGCATAAGGTGTTTCCAGATCTCCAAGCGGCTCAAAACGCATCTTGACGTGACCATACTGTCCATGTCCGCCGGACTGCTTTTTGTATTTAGCTTCCACATCGGCACTCTTGCGGATCGTCTCACGGAATGCAACCTTTGGTCTTTCCAGTTCAATCTCGATCTTGTACTTCGTGAGCAATTCGCTCTGAATCATTTCAAGATGCTGGTCGCCCATACCATAGAGCAGTGTCTGACGGTTCTCAGAATCATTGACCACTTTCATTGTCAGATCTTCGTGGGAGATCTTCTGAAGTGCCTGAGCTACTTTATCCTCGTCCCCTTTGTTTTTTGCACGGTAGCGTTTGTAAGTATATGGAATGGAAACTTCGATCTTGCCGTAACGGATCGGTGTTGCCTTAGTAGAAAGGGTATCGCCGGTACGTGCCTTGTCGAGTTTGGCGATCGCCCCGATGTCTCCGGCATGAAGCTCAGGAATCTCGATCGGTTTGCTTCCTTCAAATACATACAGCTTATTCAGCTTCTGTTCTGCATCTTTGTCAATATTGAAAATGACATCATCACTCTTGATAACGCCGGATTTCACTTTGATCATAGAATATTTTCCGATGAACGGATCGACGATCGTCTTAAATACCTGTGCGGATTTTGCTTTTGCAAAATCATAATTTGCTTCAAAAATCTCGTTTGTCTTTGTATTGATGCCGGCTACACTGCGTTTGTCCGGACTTGGGAAATACTGAACAATGTCATCTAAAAGATTTGCCACGCCGCGGAGCTGAACCGGTGAGCCCATCGCTACCGGAACGATATCGCCGCTGGAAACGTTCTGTGTCAGTGCCATCATGATTTCATGCACGGAGAACTCTTCTCCTGCAAAATAGCGATCCATAAACTCTTCGCTTGTCTCTGCAACTGCTTCCAGCAGAGTTTCTCTATATTTTTCAAGATATTCATCCAGATATTCAGGAATCGGACATTCTTCTTTCTGCCCTTTTTCCAGCCATTTTCTTCCTGCTTTCTTTACTACGTTGACATATCCTGTAAATTTCTCATTCTCACGGATCGGGAAGTGGATCGGTGCGATCTTCTTTCCGAACTGTTCCGTCAGATCTTCGGTGATCTTTCGGAAACTTGCATTGTCAAAATCCATATTTGTGATAAAAATCATGCGTGGGAGACTGTATTTCTCACACAGAGCCCATGCCTTCAAAGTACCAACTTCTACGCCGTTCTTTCCGTTTACAACGATCACGGCTGCATCTGCTGCCGCTGCTGCTTCTTCTGCTTCTCCTACAAAATCAAAATAACCAGGTGCATCCAGAATGTTCACCTTTACATCGCCCCAGGCGATCGGTACTAAAGAAGTGCTGATCGAGAATTTTCTCTTGATCTCTTCTTTGTCAAAGTCACTGATGGTATTACCGTCCGTCACATTTCCCAGTCTGCTTGTGATACCGCCAAGATACGCCATGGCTTCAACCAGACTGGTTTTGCCCGAGCCTCCATGCCCAAGGAGCACGACATTTCGAATTCTGTCTGTTGTGTAAACTTTCATGCTATTATCCTCCAATACAATTTATTCTTGATCTGCTCAAGTGCTTATGGGTATATTCTACTAAAAGATTTGAAGCTTTTCAAGCTTTTTATTCAAAATATACAAGTTTTTTACAAGTTTATCGAAATATGGTATATGAATCTGCCATTTTTCTTTTGAATTGTTCTTTTTATACAAACAATATAGACAATGCAAGATATCAAGCTGAAATTTTTTGTCATTACCACACAATAATTTCTGCATTTTCACTTTAACGTGGAAAAGTGTTGACATTCTATTTTGGCAATAGTAAAATAAAAGCCAGCAAAAATGAAGAAAGACTGCCGATTTTTCGGCATGCGATGAGGATGAAGAAATGGAAACAACCTTTACTGCCGGGTTTATTGGCCTTGGCCTGATCGGCGGCTCCATTGCCCGGGCTTTGAAAAAATATTATCCGGATGTGCAGATACTGGCACACACGAGAAGCCGCCATACAACCGAATACGCACTGGAACATGGCATCATTGATGAGATCTGTGATACAGTCGATGAACGATACCGCAAGTGCGATTACATTTTTTTATGTGCACCTGTGGAATGCAATGCTTCTTATCTGGGACTGCTGAAGCCGTATCTGAAAAAAGGATGTATTCTTACGGATGTCGGAAGCACAAAGACCAACATCCATAAAAAGGTAGAAGAACTGGGTCTGGAAGAATATTTCATCGGCGGACATCCTATGGCAGGTTCTGAGAAGACCGGAATCGAAAATGCCAAGGCTCTTCTTCTGGAAAATGCTTACTATGTTTTGACACCGGCTGCCAAAGTGACCGGTGAAATGATCGAGCGATACCGTGACCTGGTGGCATCTTTAAAAGCGATCCCTCTGATCCTTACCTATGAAAAGCATGATTATGTCACGGCTGCGATCAGCCATCTTCCGCATATCATTGCTTCGTCCCTGGTCAATCTGGTCAAAGACTGCGATTACGAGGACGAAACGATGAAGAAAGTGGCGGCAGGCGGCTTTAAGGATATCACAAGAATCGCATCTTCTTCTCCGGAGATGTGGGAACAGATCTGTTCTGCCAACAGTGAAAATATTCTTTCCGTGTTAGATGAATATATCAACAGCCTGATCGAGATCAAATTTTCACTTGCGGAACATAATACACACTGTATCCATGATTTGTTTGAGACATCCAGGGATTATCGCAACTCGATCTCTGATTCCGGAAGCGGTCCAATCCCGAAAGCCTACTCGATCTACTGTGACATGGTGGATGAGGCCGGCGGGATTGCCGCACTTGCTACGATCCTTGCCACAAACGGTATCAGTATCAAAAACATCGGTATCGTACATAACCGTGAATTTGAAGAAGCAGTGCTCCACGTAGAATTTTATGAAGAAATGGCAAAAATAAAGGCAGCCGAGCTGCTTCGCAAATATCGTTATACTATATATGAAAGATAAAACAGGAGGCTTTGATGGAATTTCATAAAACAGAAAAACCGCTTCGCGGTGAAATTACCATTCCCGGTGATAAATCGATCTCACACCGCAGCGTTATGTTCGGTGCGATCAGTCAGGGAACAACAGAAATCACAAATTTTCTTCAGGGACAGGACTGTCTGTCAACCATTTCCTGTTTCCGAAAAATGGGGATTGAAATCGAAAATACTTCAGAACGAATTCTGGTTCACGGACGCGGACTGCATGGCCTTACTGCTCCGACGGAAATCCTGGATGTCGGAAACAGCGGTACCACAACAAGGCTGATCTCAGGTATTCTCGCCGGACAGGATTTCACATCCGAACTGACCGGAGATGCATCGATCCAGAAACGTCCGATGGGACGCATCATCAGACCGTTATCCATGATGGATGCCACGATTGAAAGTATCAAAGGAAACGGATGTGCACCGCTTCGCATTAGCGGACACGCTTTAAAGGGGATCCATTACCAGTCACCGGTCGCATCTGCCCAGGTAAAATCCAGCATTCTGCTGGCAGGACTTTATGCTGACGGCAAAACTTCTGTGACCGAACCGGCATTATCCAGAAACCATACGGAGATCATGCTTCGTTCTTTCGGAGCCACGGTCACTTCTGAGGGGACTACCGCATCGATTCTGCCGGATCCGGATCTTCATGGACAGAAAATAGAAGTGCCTGGCGATATCTCTTCTGCTGCGTATTTTATTGTGGCTGCACTGATTGTTCCGGGATCGGAAATCCTGATCAAAAACTGCGGCATCAACGAGACAAGAGATGGCATCTTACGTGTCTGCCGTGCAATGGGAGCGGATATCACCGTCCTGAATGCACATACATCCGGCGGTGAGGCAGTTGCAGACCTTCTGGTACGCTACACGCCGGATCTGAAAGGCTGTGTGATCGAAGGAGATATCATTCCGACGCTGATCGATGAAATACCGGTCATTGCTGTTTTAGCTGCATTTGCAGATGGAACAACTACGATCCGAGATGCTGAAGAATTAAAAGTAAAAGAATCCAACCGCCTGGATATCATGGTGCATCATTTAAGTGAAATGGGATGTGATATCACAGGAACCGAAGATGGCATGATCATAAATGGAGGCAAAACGCTTCAAGGAGCCGTTCTTGACAGTTTTCTGGATCACCGCATCGCCATGTCCTTTGCGATTGCTTCTCTGGCATGCGAAAGCACTCTGACGATCCGGCGTGCCGACTGTGTCAACATCAGCTATCCTGCTTTTTATCAGGATCTTGAACGTCTTTGCCGATAAAAGTAAGAATCTTCTGATGCAGAACTGCATTTTCTTTTTTCAAGGAAACAGGTTTTGCTTCTTTATTTAAGAAGCAATGCCTGCTTTTTCCGGTTGTACACAATTTCCCATCTTTCTGATGATAAATTTCATAGCAAAATTCCAGAACGATCCCATTATACTTTGCAGCTGTCACTTTGATATCCACAAGATCATCAAAATGGACCATCTGGCGATAAGTTGCTTCAACTCCAAGCACCGGAACGATGATGCCCTGTTTTTCCATTTCACGGTACGAAATCCCGCAGTGCCGCATCCAGTCGATCCGTGCTTCTTCAAACCAGCGGATATAGTTGGAATGATGTACGATGCCCATCTGGTCCGTTTCATAATACTGTACTCTGTGTGTATACATACAAAATCCACCCCTTATCAGATTAGCCCATAATGTTTCATGGCAAATGCAATGCCGTCCTCTTCTACCGTTTTCGTTACAAATTCCGCATACGGTTCCAGAACATTACTGTGTACGCCCATGGCAACGGCATGTTTTACATACTGAAACATCGGAAGATCGTTGCTGCTGTCCCCGAACACATAGGCGTTTTCCATTGGAATGTTCATGTGTTCCAGAATATAGGCGATGCCGCTGGCCTTTGAAAAGCCTTTTGGGACAACTTCGAAAAATCCGTTCTGGCGGTCGATCAGATCCATATCTTTTCCAAGATTTGCCTTGATCGCCGCAAGATTGGTCTTCTGATCATAATAAAACACAAATTTATCATAATCAAAACGATCCTGTTCTATGTAGGTTTCGATTCCAAGACCCATCGGTGCGAAATAACGCCTGGTGTGTTCGATCCCTTCAAATCTGGTTATCCGCTTTGAAAAATAACAGTCGTCCGTTGCTTCGAGAATCGGTTCTGCATGATTCTCCTGAAGCACACGGATAATCTCTCTTCCTCTTTTATGCGGTATAATACGGGAGAACATCACTTCATCGCCAAGCATGATGTAGGTGCCGCATCCACACAGATATCCGGAAAACGGTGCACGTTTTAATTCCATCGGAACGCTGCAGTAGCATCTGCCGGTATTGATAAAGGTCAGATTTCCAAGTTCAATCGTTTTTTTCAGAGCATCCAGTGCACTGTCCGGTATCTTTCCGGTTACATCACTTAAAAGCGTGCCGTCGATATCAAAAAATAATGCATTTCTCATGTTTCGTATCCTTCCTGAAATAAAGAATTGGTATGCTGTCTTTTCTGCAGCATTATACTATGCATCAAAAGATGCTGCAAAGTTTTTCTTATACTTTTGCATCAAAAAAAAAGCTGCCGGCTGACTTTTTGCTGTCAGCCAGACAGCGAACTTTTCATTCCCAGAATGCCGTTTCCTGCCTTTTGATTCCTGGCCAGGCCAGGTGGGTATCCGCAGCCGTATCCGTTGTCTTCCATTTACAAAAACGGCATGACATTGTATAAAGCAATATAGGATTCCCTGTTATAACATTGCAGGTTCAAAATAACAGGAGTGTCGCACATCCCAGGTGGATTTCTCACTGACTTTATTATACTCCAGTATATCCGATTTTTCAACTGAAAATTCAAGCAATTTTAGTTTCACGGTTCCCGCATGATGATACTGATCACATAACGGTTGTTCGGAAGATCCATATGTGTGATATTATCCAGACGAATCAGATCAACATCTACCCACAGCTGTTCTGCTGCAATCATAATGTTTGCGAGCATGATGCCGAAATCAAATTCGTTGTATTTGCCAAGCAGTCTGCGATGAGCGACAGTCTGTTTGGAAAAGACATGGACACGGTTTTCATAAACGACAAAACGCCATGGCTGACTGTTAAATGCAGACGGTGCCAGTCTGGCCACTTCCAGAAATTCTTTTACAAATCTTCTCGGAGGTTCTTTGACGGCACAGAGATCTTCCATGGATTCCCTTTTGGCATCTTCCTGATTCCGCACCATATCTACTTTCGGATATCCAATTGCCATCAGGATGACGCATCGCATGCTCTCTTTTGGCATTTCGCCTTTCAGATGTCCCATACCTTGGAAGCAGCTTCCAACACCTTTTGAAAACAGATAAAGCGAGATCTGCTGCATAATATAGCCGGCATTCATATCCGCTCTTTCTTTGTCCTCTGTATAGATCACAAGATAATAGGGAGCTGCTACATTGATAATACCGCCCAGCCTGGACTTTGCTTTTTTACTGCTCTGTGTATCGATCAGTTCGATGCTGGTCTCGATCCCCGGAAACAGCGGTTCCATTTCATGGTAAAACTGGATCATCCCTTCCAGAATGCTTGTCTCTACTTTATCCTTGCGAAAATTTCTGATTGATTTGCGTGTGTACACTGCTTCGTATAGCGTCATTTTGTCTCTCCTGCACTTTCAGCATCTTGTTAATAACTTGTAACAATATTGTAACATAGTTATTTAAATTTTCAACTACTTTTTTTATATTTTCCTGTATACTGAAGTTATAAGGTGTTTGGTACAAAGCGTCTCATCCAGAAAGCAAGAATGACATTTTGACCTTTTGATCCTGGCATCATTATAATTATGTATTTGGATTTTTTACAGACAAGGGGGTTTTTGTATGAGTAAAAAGCGAATCATTACCATTTCAAGAAGTTTCGGAAGCGGTGGTCGCATGATCGGTGAGGAACTGGCCAGAAGACTGGAGTATCATTTCTATGACCGCAATCTGCTGGATCTTCTCTCAGAGAAGACCGGTATCAGTGAACAGGGGCTGGAAAGTGCGGACGAGAAACTGCCGCAGAAGATTCTGGATCACTATGTTCCGACCAGAGTAACGGACTATAATACCAGCCACTATCTGTTCCGCATGGAAAGTAAACTGATCGAGGAGCTTGCAGAAAAGGAATGCTGTGTTTTTATCGGAAGGCTTGCAGACTGGATTTTAAAAGACCGCGACGATGTGCTGAACGTATTTATTACGGCACCGGATGAAGACCGCATCCAGCGTATCATGGAAACAGAAGATGTTACGCAGACTCAGGCAGAGAAACTGATGGTGCAGATTGATAAAATGCGGAACAATTATTATTCTTATTTTACAGACCGCAAATGGCAGCATACGAAAGACCGTGACATCATCGTCAACAGTTCGCTTCTTGGCATTGAAGGAACGGTAGGTATGCTGGAGTATATTGTAAATGCATCAAATTGAGTTCGGATAAGAAAGGTTGTCAAATGTGCAAATGAAACTGCATTGCAAAATATAGTGCGTAAAATAATACAGCCATGATGAACTCGAAAACAAATCGCTCTGACGGTAGCAAGGCTTCCGTCGTGAGATTGTTTTCGAATCATCATGGCGTCCTATTTTTATAAAATTATTTTTATGGCGTTCCTTTGCACATTAAGAAAATCTCCGCCACATCTTTATTTTGCATCCTTCGGCACATCTTTGATGCTGAAGCTGATGCGTCCCATCTTGTCTTTTCCAAGGCATACAACTTTCACAACATCGCCCAGTGTCAGAACGTCTTCTACATGGTTGATACGCTCTTTTGCGATCTTGGAGATGTGTACCATACCTTCTTTTCCAGGAGCGAACTCAAGGAAAGCACCGAACTCTTTGATGCTGATGACTTTACCGGTGTAGATCTGTCCTTGCTCGTAATCGGTTACGATGATGTTGATCAGATCTACGGCTTTCTGCATCATGGCAGCGTCGGTTCCGCAAATGGAGACAGCACCTTCATCGGAAATATCAATCTTCACACCGGTCTCTTCGATGATCGCATTGATCGTTTTTCCTCTCTGTCCTACAACATCACCGATCTTTTCCGGATCGATCTTGATCTGGATGATCTTCGGTGCGTACTCGCCAACACTCTTACGCGGCTCTGCAATGGCTTTTGCCATGACTTCATCCATGATGTACATTCTTGCTTCGCGTGTTCTTGCGATAGCTTCTTCGATGATCGGTCTGGTAAGTCCGTGGATCTTGATATCCATCTGGATCGCTGTGATACCTTTCTTTGTACCTGCTACCTTGAAATCCATGTCTCCAAAGAAATCTTCCAGTCCCTGGATGTCTGTCAGAACGATGTAATCATCATCGCTCTCACCGGTTACCAGACCACAGGAAATACCTGCGACTGCAGATTTGATCGGTACACCGGCTGCCATCAGGGACATACTGGATGCACAGATACTTGCCTGTGAAGTAGAACCGTTGGATTCAAAAGTCTCGGATACGGTACGGATCGCATACGGGAATTCCTCTTCGCTTGGAAGAACCGGAACGAGTGCTCTCTCTGCCAGTGCTCCGTGACCGATTTCACGTCTTCCAGGTCCTCTGGAAGGCTTTGTCTCCCCTACAGAGTAGCTTGGGAAGTTATAATGATGCATATAACGTTTGGAAATGACGTTTTCATCCAGCCCATCCAGTCTCTGAGCTTCGGAAAGCGGAGCCAGTGTGCAGACGTTGCAGATCTGTGTCTGACCTCTGGTGAACATGGCAGAACCATGTACTCTTGGGATCAAATCTACTTCTGCTGCCAGCGGACGGATCTGTGTGATCTCACGGCCATCCGGACGTTTGTGGTCTTTTAAGATCATCTTACGAACAGTTTTTTTCTGATACTGATAAACAGCTTCATCCAGAACAGCAAGCCATTCTTCATTCTCGGCAAAAGCTTCTTCCAGTTTATCTTTGATCTCACGGATGTTTGCTTCTCTTGTCTGTTTATCATCGGTAAACACAGCTTCTTCCATCTGTTCCGGTGTTACGATCTCTTTGATGGCTGCAAACAGTTCTTCCGGTACAGCACAGCTTTCATAGCTGTGTTTCTCTTTTCCACACTCGGCAACGATCTTGTCAATGAATGCAATCACCTGCTGATTGACTTCATGTGCCGCAAAAATTGCTTCGATCATCTTATCTTCCGGTACTTCATTTGCACCGGCTTCGATCATGATGACTTTTTCTCTGGTAGATGCAACCGTCAGAGCCATATCAGAAACCTGACGCTGTGCGGAGGTCGGATTGAATACGAATTCACCATCGATCAGACCTACCTGTGTGGTAGCAGTCGGTCCGTCAAACGGGATATCAGAAATAGCAGTTGCGATCGCAGAACCAAGCATTGCAGTCAGCTCCGGGCTGCAGTCCGGGTCAACAGACATAACCATGTTGTTCAGAGTTACATCGTTGCGGTAATCTTTCGGGAAAAGCGGACGCATCGGACGATCAATGACACGGGATGTCAGGATCGCATTTTCAGAAGCCTTTCCTTCACGTTTGTTGAAGCCGCCCGGAATCTTTCCAACAGCATACATTTTCTCTTCGTATTCCACACTCAGAGGGAAGAAATCAATCCCTTCACGAGGCTTTTCGGATGCAGTAGCGGTTGATAATACGGTAGTATCGCCGTAATGCATAAATGCCGCACCATTTGCCTGTGCTGCCACTCTTCCGACATCAACGGTCAGAGTTCTTCCGGCAAGTTCCATAGAAAAACTTTTGTACATAATTACTCTCCTTTTCTTTTTCTCTGAATTTGTTTTGCTTTTACGGCAGCCTCTCCGAAACAACTGAAAAACATTTTATCATCAAAATATATCGTTAAAATACTTTTCAGTGGTCTCGGAATGTAAAGCAGCTGCCGGCTCGGTTTCTGTCAGGAGAAACCATTCTGGAAGTTTACGCATACTTCAAGCAACGTAAACAGGGGACGGAAATCGTTCCGTCCCCCTGTGATTCCCAGATTATTTTCTGATACCAAGTTTTGCGATCAGTGCACGGTATCCTTCCAGATCTGTTTTCTTAAGGTAAGCAAGCAGACCACGTCTCTGTCCAACCATTTTCAGCAGACCACGTCTGGAGTGATGATCCTTCGGATGATTTTTCAGATGCTCTGTCAGCTCCTGGATACGTGCTGTCAGGATAGCGATCTGTACTTCCGGTGAACCTGTATCTCCTTCTTTTCTTGCATACTCTGCGATAATAGCTGTTTTCTTTTCTTTTGAAATCATGATATTTCCTCCTTGTTTTTCACACGCCGGATACTAAGAACAGGGTCGGAGTCGTCCTCAGCTCTGAATATCGGCTTAATTCATACTTGTTAAGTATAGCACAGTATGATAAACTACGTCAACCATTTTCGATTGGCAAATAAAATAAAAATAAATGTTCCGGAAAGAACCAGGAAAATCCCAAGATAATAGAGGATTTTTGCCCGTCTCTCCAGATAATTTCCTCTTTCTATGATAAAAATCGATGGATTTGAAATCTTGTATCTGATATTCACTTTTTGATTCAGCACAAATTTGCAGGGATTGCTGCCGTAGCGATACCGTTTCCGTATCAGCACGCCGTCTGCATAGTAAGCAAAGACAGGATAAAAATAGTTGTGGACGCCTTCCTGCCGACCCTTTTCATCCGGATGGCCGGCCACGATCTCAACGACCGTTGCTTCTGCCTGCCCTTTATATTTTGCATGAATGTTGCGGTAGCGTCTGCACAGAAATCCCAGAAAAATAAAGATCACGCCAAGCAGCATCATAAGATCGCCAAGCATCCCGATACTATTTTTCAAAGAAGTACTCCTTTCCAAAAGCAATATCCTCCTGCATTTGATTTTTCAGGTGTTCGACAGAGTCAAATTTCATCTCCGGTCGTTTAAACTTCCAAAGTTCTACATCAATATTTTCTCCATAGAGATCTCCGTCAAAATCAAACAGGTACGTTTCTACTCCGCGGAACGTCTCACCGATGGTCGGTTTGTAGCCGATGTTTGTCACACCGTAATATGCCTGCTCACCGATGCGTGTCCTGGAAAGATAGACACCGTTTGGCGGAAGCAGTTTTTTGGTGCTCGGTACCAGATTGGTGGTCGGCATGCCAAGTGTCCGGCCGATCCGCCTGCCGTGAAGCACTTCACCGGAAATAAAATAGCGATAGCCTAAAAGATCATTGACCAGTTCCATATCGCCTGCTTCCAGAGCTTCTTTGACATAGGTACTGCTGATATCTCTGCCTTTATACTGCTCTTTCTCTACGACTTCGACCTGAAAACCATATTTTTTCTGGAGCCAGAGAAGAAGACTGGCATCTCCGCCTCGTTTATAACCAAAATGAAAATCTTTTCCGACAACAATCGATTTGGCATGCAGCCGGTTCACGAGGATTTCTCTTACAAAATCCTCTGCCTCCATACCGGATACCGACGGAATGAACGGACAGTCGATCAGATAAGAAAGTCCCGTTTTTTCCAACATGAACCGTTTTTCTTCGTCCGTCAGAACAAATCCGCTTTTTCTGCCGTTGATGGTAAACATTACGCTTTTCAGGTTCTTTTTTTCCAGAATGCGGGACAGAAGCTTCTGATGCCCTCTGTGCACGCCATCAAATTTTCCAAGTGTAACGGCTGTCTCCTCCTGGATATACAGTCCGTCAATTCCCTTCATGTATTCCATAATCACATTCCTATTTTATAAAAACATTTTTACCGGAAAAAACATGCCTTTTTCTTCCCGGTATTCATAGATCGCACAGAACTGTCCACCGGCATCGTATACACGGATCCTGTCCTTTTTCAGCTCATCCACGTTCTGCCCTTCCGGCAAAAGGTTCTGTATCTCACGAACACGAAACGGATTGCCGTTTCTGAGGATCTTTTCCTGCTCTTCCAGGATCGATACGCACGGATACTGCATAAAAACAGCATCGACCGGCATCAGAATCTGTTCGATTTTTCCTGATTCCTGCAATTTTTCGATTTCAGGAAGTTTCAGGCTGTCTTTTAATGTAAAACTGCTGACACGGGTGCGGAGAAGTGATTCCATGCATCCGCCGCAGCCAAGATTTTCTCCGATGTCATGGCAAAGCGTGCGGATATATGTTCCCTTGGAACAGGTAACGGTCATGGTGACAAAAGGCAGGGCGATCTGATCGATTGTAATTTCCAGAATCTTGATCTTTCTCGCTTTTCTCTCTACGGTTTTTCCTTCTCTTGCCAGATCGCAGAGCTTTTTTCCATTCACTTTCAGTGCGGAGTACATCGGCGGAACCTGTGCATATTCTCCGACAAAACCAAGAATCGCCTCACGTACCTCTGTTTCCGATACGGCTGCGTCCTTCTGTTCCAGGATTTCGCCTGTCATATCCTGCGTATCCGTAACGACGCCAAGGTGCAGAACAGCCTGATAGGTTTTATCTTTATCTGTTAAAAGCTCACACACTTTCGTTGCTTTTCCAAGACACACCGGCAGCACACCTTCTGCTGCTGGGTCCAGGGTTCCGGTGTGTCCGATCTTTTTCTGTTTTAAAATCCCGCGGAGTTTTGCAACGACATCGTGTGAGGTATAGCCCTGTTCTTTGTATACATTCAGAATTCCGTTAAAAGTGTTCTTCTGTGGTGTCACTGTACTTCCTCCGGCATCTGTTTTGCAATCTCTCTGGTCAGGTTGTTTACCACATCATGCATGGAACCCTGCATGGTACATCCGGCTGCACGCACATGACCGCCGCCGCCGAAAAACTGTGCCACTTTCTGCACATCGATATAGGACTTTGAACGCATGCTGACTTTGTATTCCTGTGTGTTGGCCTCATACAGGAAAATAGCAACCTCTACGCCCTCCGTATTGCGAAGCAGTGCAGAAATACCGTCAAGATCCGTCGGGGTCACGCCGTAGAAATCAATGTCACGCTGACGCAGTCCGCTGATGATACATCTGCCGTCCATCAGCCGCATGCTCTCAAGCAGGGCACGCCCTGTGATCTGGTGCTGAAGGTATGTTTTTTCGAAATACGTTTTATCGAGAATGTCGGTGAATGCAATGCCTTTGTCCATCAGTTTTCCGGCAATCTGCATCGTTTTGGAAGAGGTGCAGGTATACTGGAAGACACCGGTATCGTGGGCGATTCCCATATAAAGAGCCTCTGCGATATTTTTGCCGATCTTATTTTCATCCAGAATATCATAGATCAGTTCACAGGTAGAACTTGCCTTTGCTTCGATATAATTGGTCTGTGCATAGCCTGGGTTGCTGATATGGTGGTCAATGCAGACCGTGCGTTTTGCAGTGTCAAAATATTTTGCAGACGCTCCGAGACGCTGCTTGTCCCCGGCATCCAGTGCAATGAACAAATCGTATACTTTCTCTTCCTCACAGGAATGTATGATCCGGTCGCTTCCTTCCAGAAACTTAAAAGAATCACGGATTTCTTCCAGATAGACCGTTGGCTGAACATCCGGAAATTCCTGCTGTATGTAGAGATAAAGTCCGATACAGGAGCCGACACAGTCGCCGTCCGGCCGAATATGGCCGGAGATCGCAACGGTCTTTGTATCCTGTAAAATTTCAGAAAGTTTAATCTTCATGCTCATCCTCTCTCTTTTCAGAATGACTGTTTACATCATCGATCAGTTTTGACATGCTGACACCATATTCAATGGACTGATCCAGCACAAAACGGATTTCCGGCGTATTACGGAGATTGATCGTATGTGCCAATTTTCGTCTGATAAATCCTTCTGCACTTTTCAGACCTGCAATGGTATCCTGCTGGGCCTGTTCATTGCCCAGCACGCTGATCCATGCTTTGCAGGTCTTCAGATCCGGTGCAACTTCCACCGCAACGACTGATGTCATCGGATGGATTCTCGGATCTTTGATCTCCCCGCGGATGATATTTGCCAGTTCACGCTGTACTTCACCATTGATGCGGGTGTTTTTAATACTATGTTTTCTCATATTGGCAAAACCTGCTTTCCTATCTTGGTACTTCTACCATAATATATGCTTCTACCTGATCCAGTTCGTGGACATCATTGAATTTCTCAAATACAAGACCACATTCGTATCCGGCTCTTACTTCTTTTACATCATCTTTGAATCGTTTCAGGGATGCCAGCGGTCCTTCAAAGATCTGTGTTCCTTCACGGGTAATACGGACAGAGCAGCCTCTCTGGAACGTACCGTCCAGCACATAAGAACCGGCGATGGTTCCGACACCGGAAGCTTTGAACAGCTGACGTACTTCTGCGTGTCCGATAACTTTTTCTTCGAAGATCGGATCCAGCATGCCCTTCATAGCTGCTTCTACATCTGCAATCGCATCGTAGATGACACGGTACAGTCTTACGTCCACACCTTCACGCTCTGCTGTTGCCTTTGCAGTTGCATCCGGACGAACGTTAAATCCGATGATGATCGCATTGGATGCACTTGCCAGGCTGACATCGGATTCGTTGATCGCACCGACACCGCCGTGGATGATCTTGACAACGACTTCATCGTTGGAAAGTTTCAGAAGACTCTGTTTTACGGCTTCTACAGAACCCTGTACATCTGCCTTTACAATGATGTTCAGTTCTTTGAGGTCACCTGCCTGGATCTGTGAGAACAGGTCATCCAGAGACATTCTTGCCTTTGTCTCTTCGAGCAGTCGTTCTCTTCCTTCACTTACGAAGGTTTCTGCAAAGTTTCTTGCTTCTTTGTCATTTTCGCATGCAACAAAGATCTCACCTGCGTTTGGTACATCGGAAAGACCAAGGATCTCTACCGGAGTAGAAGGACCTGCCTCTTTTACTCTTCTTCCCTTGTCATCCATCATCGCACGGACTTTGCCGTAGCTGGAACCGCATGCTACCGGATCACCGACATGCAGCGTACCCTTCTGAACCAGAACCGTTGCTACCGGACCTTTTCCTTTATCCAGCTCAGCTTCGATGATCAGACCTCTTGCTGCACGGTTCGGGTTTGCTTTCAGTTCAGAAACTTCAGCAGTCAGAAGGATCATCTCAAGCAGTGTGTCGATACCTTCGTGTGTATGGGCAGATACCGGAACAAAGATCGTACTTCCGCCCCAGTCTTCCGGAATCAGTTCATACTCGGAAAGTTCCTGTTTTACACGGTCGATGTTGGCACTTGGCTTATCGATTTTGTTGATTGCAACGATGATCTCTGTGCCGGCTGCTTTTGCATGGTTGATCGCTTCTACAGTCTGCGGCATTACACCGTCATCTGCTGCAACAACCAGGATCGCAATATCGGTTGCATTTGCACCACGCATACGCATGGCAGTAAATGCTTCATGTCCCGGTGTATCCAGAAATGTGATCTTCTGTCCGTTGATATCTACGACATAAGCACCGATGTGCTGAGTAATACCGCCAGCTTCTTTTGCGATCACATGCGTGTTACGGATCGCATCCAGAAGAGAAGTCTTACCGTGGTCAACGTGACCCATAACACAGACTACAGGCGGTCTTGAAACCATGGTGCTCTCATCTTCCTCTTCTTCATGAAGAAGCTCTTCGATCACATCTACTTTTTCTTCTTTTTCTGCGATGCAGTTGAACTCCAGTGCGATCTCTTCTGCTTTTTCAAAATCGATCTCCTGGTTTACCGTTACCATAACACCTTCCAGGAAGAGCTTTTTGATGATCGCAGATGCCTGGATCTTCATAGCGTCAGCCAGCTCTTTGATCGTCATGGTTTCCGGAAGTGTGATGGTTTTGATTTCATCTTCCTTCTTCTCCTGTACCGGCGGTGTCGGCTGTTTTACCTGCTGCTTGTTATTCTTTCCGCCGCGGCCGTTATTATTCTTGGAATTATTTTTTCCTCCCTGACCCAAACGGTTGCTCTTGCTCTCGAATTTATCAACTTTATCCTGACGGTCGTTTCTTCCGCGGTCATTGCGGTTTCTGGATTCTTTGGTGATCGGTTTTTCCATCACTGCGGAACCGCCGCCCATACGGCTTCCCTGATTTCTTCCGCCGGATGGTCTCTGACCGTCATTTCTGCGTCCCTGACCCTGATTTCTGGAGTCATTATTGCCGTCACGGAAACGTCCGCCTCCATTCTGACCGTCTCTTCTTGGGCCTCCCTGCTGACCTGTGCGGTTCTGACCGTCGTTTCTGCGTCCCTGACCCTGATTTCTGGAGTCATTATTACCGTCACGGAAACGTCCGCCTCCGTTCTGACCGTCTCTTCTTGGTCCTCCCTGCTGACCTGTACGGTTCTGACCGTCGTTTCTGCGTCCCTGGCCCTGATTTCTGGAGTCATTATTGCCGTCACGGAAACGTCCGCCTCCATTCTGGCCGTCTCTTCTTGGGCCTCCCTGCTGACCTGTGCGGTTCTGACCGTCACGATTCTGTGTCTGACCATCCTGTCGATTATTCTTCTGGCCGTCGTTTCTGCGTCCCTGCTGTCCTTCTGTTCGATTTTGTGATCCTCTTGTGCCGCGTCCGATACCTGTACGGCTGTTCTGCGGATGAAATACCTGTGTAATATTTTTCTTTTTAGCAGGTGCTTTCTTTTCTTCTGCTGCTTCTGCCTTTCCTTCCGGCTTCGTCTCTTTCTTTCCGAATTTATCTTCTACCATAGCCACCTGTTCCTCTTCTAATGAATTCATAGGGCTTTTTACCTGAATGCCCTTTTCTGTCAAATAGTTCAAAATTTCTTTATTTTCTTTGCCAAGTTTTTTGGCCAGTTCATGTATCCTGATTCTCGCCATCACATCTACCTCCATCATTTTCCACCGGTAAATATTTCCGGACGGCATTTGCAAGTCCTGTATCTGTGATCGCAAGTGATGCCCGAAATTCTTTACCCATAGCTGCACCTAATTCAGCTTTTGTACCATAAAGATAGAACGGCACCTTATAATATTCGCACATATTCCGGAACTTCTTCTTTGTATTGTCCGAAGATTCCGTGGATACGATAACCAGTGCTGCACAACCCGTTTTGACCGCTTTTTCCGTAGAAAATTCTCCGCTGGCCGTTTTTCCGGCTTTCTGTGCAAGACCGATCATAGAGAGCACTCTATTCTGACTCAATCTTTTCAATCTCCTTCTTCAGGCTGTCATATATCTCCGGCAAGATGCCGGTTTTCAGTGAACGCTCGATCCCGTGATTTCTGATCGCTTTTTCAAGGCATTCCCCGGATCTGCAAATATATGCACCTCTGCCGTTTTTCTTTCCTGTCGCATCCAGGATGATCCCTTCGCTTTCTGTTTTCAGGATGCGGATCATCTCCCGTTTGCTTTTCATTTCCTGACATCCCACGCATTTCCGCATGGGGATTTTTTTAACCTGACTCATGTTTTACTCCTGATCGCCTTCTTCATTCAGCATATCTTCCGTTTCTTTGTCAGAAGTTTCTTCGTATGCTTCTTCATAATCAAAAGTATCCTCATCTGCTGCTTCTGTATCAGCGTCTTCTTCGTAATCGCCCTGCATCAGATATTCATCCAGCTCGCCGGATTCTCTTACCTGTGTCTCACTCTTGATATCGATCTTGAATCCGGTCAGTTTTGCTGCCAGTCTTGCATTCTGTCCTTCTTTTCCGATTGCCAGAGACAGCTGATAATCCGGAACGATCACTTTTGCGGTCTTCTCATCGTCATCTGCGATAACAGAGATTACTTTTGCCGGACTTAATGCATTCTCGATCAGGATTGCCGGGTTTTCATCCCAGTTGATGATATCGATCTTTTCTCCTCGCAGTTCTTCTACGATCGTATTGACACGCACACCGTTCATGCCGACACATGCTCCGACCGGATCTACATCCGGATTGTTGGACCAGACTGCCATCTTTGTTCTGCTTCCGGCTTCTCTTGCAATACTCTTGATCTCTACAGTACCATCTTTTACTTCGGTTACTTCGGACTCAAACAGACGTTTTACCAGCTCCGGATGGGTACGTGATACAACAACTTTCGGTCCCTTCGGTGTGTCTTTTACTTCCAGAACGTAAAGCTTGATACGCTCGGTCGGGCGGAATACTTCACCTTTTACCATTTCATTTTCCATCAGGACAGTATCTACTTTACCAAGGTTTACGCTGACATTTCTGCCGACATAACGCTGAACAATACCGGTAATGATATCCTTTTCTTTCTGATAATATTCCTCAAAAAGTACTTTTCTTTCCTCTTCACGGATTTTCTGAAGGATCACGTTCTTGGCATTCATAGTAGCGATACGTCCGAATTCTTTGGATTTGATCTCTACGTTTACGATATCACCAAGCTCATATTTGGAGTTCAGCTGTTTTGCGTTTTCCAGGCTGATCTCCATGATCGGATCTTCTACTTTCTCTACAACCGTCTTTTCTGCGTGCACGTTGAACTCACAGGTTACCGGATCAATAAATACCTTTACATTGTCTGCTTTTCCAAAGTGGTTTTTACATGCCTGAAGCAGGGACTGTTCGATTGCTTCCAGAAGGGTATCCTTGCTGATGTTTTTTTCTTTCTCCAGTACATTTAATGCTTCCAACAACTCGCTATTCATTTTCTTTTATCCTCCTATTATGTTTAAAAATCAAACGCCAGTCTTACCAGTGCTGTCTCGGAACGCTGGAACGTCATTTCGTTGTCTTCTATCACTATGGTGAAGCTGTCTTTGTTGAATTCTTTTAAGATACCTGTGAATTCTTTCTGTTTGTCGATGGCACGGAAAGTGCGGACTTCGATCTCTTTTCCGATGCTTCTTTGGAAATCTTTGTCCTTTTTCAGCGGACGTCCAAGTCCCGGGGAACTCACTTCCAGAATGTAGGAATCTTCGATGTAGTCTTCTTCATCCAGTTTGTCACTCAACGCTCTGCTGATCACTTCGCAGTCATCTACTGCAATCCCGCCCGGTTTGTCGATATAGGCACGCAGATACCAGTTACCGGCCTCTTTTACGTATTCTACATCGACAAGCTCGAACCCGTGTGCATCCACAAGCGGCTGCAGCAGTTCTTCTGTCTTTGCTTCATAAGTCTCTCTTCTTGTCATTCGCTTCACCCTTTCTTATACAACAAGAATGAGTGGGCGAACTGCCCACTCACACTCTGGTAATCTTCTATCATCGCTCCAATTATAACACTACTGCTGTTAAAATGCAAGACTTTGTTGAAAATTTCTTATTATTTAATTTTTGCACTTTTTGTCTGTTTTTTATCAGGAAACCCTCGTTTTGACTGCTTTTGCATCTCGTTTGCTGATCCGCAGGCGATTTAAATGTACTTCTTTGTCTTTGTATATAGCGATGTCATCTCCGTTCGGTGTAAGCAGATGTACCTGCAAAAGCTGATCTTTCGCATTCATCTTCATACCGCGGACACCGATTGCCGCCTTCTTTTTGACCGGAACTTCTTCCAGCATAAAACGCAGGAAATAGCCATCTGTGCTTTGCAGGACAATCTGTTCTTCCTCACCGATCAGTAAAACTGCAATCAGTTTATCGCCATCCGTAAGTTTTGTGGATGCGATCGTCCGTTTGGAGACATCAAATTCCGTCCCCTCTACCTTTTTGATCATGCCCTGCTGCGTTGCAAACAACAGATTTGTGCTCTTAACCGCATTCAGGCCTTCGATGCGAAGAATTTCTTCTTCCGTACTGGAATAATTGCAGAGATTGTCAAGCGGTGTACCTTTGTCACGGAAACGTCCATAAGGAAGATCTGCCACTTTCAGAAGATGCAGACGTCCGGTATCCGTAAAAATACAGAGCTTGTCGGTATTCAGGCAATGCAGCACAAAACGGTTTTCCGCATCTGCTGATTCTTTGTTCCGTTCATATACCGAAAGATCCACGCTTCTTGTATAGCCAAAGCGGTCGATCAGAACCACCACTTCCGCTTCCTCCATCTTCTTCTCTTCAAAAACAGCTGCTTTTGCATTCTCAATGGAAGTTTTCCGTTCAGAAGCATATTCCTTTTTCAGACGATCCAGATCTTTCATGATCACTTTTGCCATAGAACGGTAGTTTGTCAGAATATCTTCGTAAGCCGCAATGTTTTTCAGGGTCTGGGCATGCTCCGCCTCCAGTGCCTCGATTTCCAGCCCGATCAGTTTGTAAAGACGCATATCCAGAATGGCATTTGCCTGATTCTCCGTAAAATGCAGTTTTGCCGCAGCTTTTTCAGATGCTTTGGTACGGAAACGGATTCCTTCTGTTATGCCTTCCACCAGACATTTTTTTACCTGCTCGCGGTTTTTGCTGCCACGCAGGATCTCAATGATCAGGTCGATCACATCGCAGGCTTTGATCAGTCCTTCCTGGATCTCCTGTTTTGCTTTTTCTTTACCAAGAAGATTTTTATATTTTCTGGTTGCCAGTTCAAACTGAAAATCAATGTGATGTTCGATGATCGCTTTTAATCCCAGCGTTTCCGGCTTTCCGTTTGCCACGGCAAGCATATTGACACCGAACGTGTCCTCCAGTCTGGTCTTTTTGTAAAGCATATTGATGATATTCTGCGTATCTGCATTTTTCCTGAGCTCCAGAACGATCCTTATACCGTCTTTCGAGGACTGATTGGAGATATCGACGATATCTGTGGTGGTTTTGTTCTCTACCAGCCCTGCGATATCATTTAAAAATTTGCCGATATTTGCCCCCATCATGGTATATGGGATCTCTGTGATCACAATGCGTTCTTTTCCGCCTTTGAGCTTTTCAATCTCCACACGTCCACGCAGGCGGATCTTGCCTGTCCCTGTCTCGTAAACAGAAAGCAGATCGTCTTTGTTGATGACAATGCCGCCGGTCGGAAAATCCGGACCCTGAATATACTGCATCAGTTCTTCCGTCGTGATCTTATGATTTAAAATCGTTGCCTTGACGGCATCGATCACCTCGCCCAAATTGTGCGGCGGTGTGCTGGTCACCATACCAACGGCGATTCCTTCTGATCCATTTACGAGAAGATTCGGAAGCCGCACCGGAAGAACCTGAGGTTCTTTTTCTGTTTCATCAAAGTTTGGTCCAAAATCCACCACATCTTTGTCCAGATCCGAGAGAAATGCATCCTGAGTCACTTTCTGCAGGCGTGCCTCTGTATATCGCATCGCCGCTGCACCGTCACCCTCGATCGAGCCAAAATTTCCGTGACCGTCCACCAGAGGCAGTCCTTTTTTAAAGTCCTGTGCCATCACAACCAGAGACTCATAGATCGAGCTGTCGCCATGCGGATGATATTTACCCATCGTATCTCCGACAATACGGGCACATTTACGATAAGGGCGGTCATAGCGAATGCCCAGTTCATACATATCATAAAGTGTTCGTCTCTGTACCGGTTTCAGTCCGTCACGCACATCCGGCAGTGCCCTTGAGACAATGACACTCATTGCATAATCAATATATGATTTTTGCATCAGCTCCGAATACTCTGTCCGGATGATCTGTTCCTGTTCTCTATCCATGTCGTAACTTTCTCCTTATTTCAATCCTGTTCTTGTGATTCTGCCATCAGATGCTTCATCTGTTCGAAGCGATTCTATATTTTGTTTCGTTCTATATATCCAGTTCTGCATCCTGAGCATGTTCATAAATAAATGCCTTTCTTGGTGGAACATCGCTTCCCATCAGCATTTCCGTCACATCCGAAGCCATACGTGCATCTTCGATCTCCACCCTTTTCAGAATACGTGTTTCCGGATTCAGTGTGGTCTCCCAGAGCTGCTCGGCATCCATCTCGCCAAGACCTTTGTAACGCTGCAGCGTGAAATTGCCTTTATGTGTTTTGCGGTAACGCTCCAGTGCTTTATCGTCGTACAGATACTCTTCTTCTCCTCTGGAAGGCATCGCTTTGTAAAGCGGCGGCATTGCAATATATACATGTCCTTCATAGATCAGATCCGGCATAAAACGATAAAACAGCGTCAGAAGCAGGGTTGAGATATGAGCACCGTCCACGTCGGCATCTGCCATGATCACGATCTTATCGTAACGGAGTTTTGTGATATCAAAATCATTACCGTATCCTTCTGAGAATCCACAGCCAAATGCATTGATCATTGTTTTGATCTCGGCATTAGCAAGAACCTTATCAATACTTGCTTTTTCGACATTCAAAATCTTACCGCGAATCGGCAGGATCGCCTGGAAATTACGGTTTCTTGCCGTTTTTGCAGATCCCCCCGCAGAATCTCCCTCCACGATAAAAATTTCGCATTTTGAAGCATCGCGGCTTTCACAGTTTGCCAGCTTTCCGTTGGAATCAAAAGAATATTTCTGCTTTGTAAGCATGTTTGTTTTTGCTTTTTCTTCTGTTTTGCGGATTTTGGCTGCTTTTTCCGCACAGGAGAGCACGCTCTTTAATACTTCCAGATTTCGGTCAAAATAGCGGACCACCTCATCTCCTACCACCTTCGCCGTTGCTTTTGAGGCATCCTGGTTATCCAGCTTGGTCTTTGTCTGACCTTCAAATCGCGGAGCCGGATGTTTTATAGAAACAACCGCCGTCATACCGTTTCGGATATCTGCCCCGGTAAAGTTGGCATCCTTTTCTTTTAAAATCCCAAGCTCTCTTGCGTAAGTGTTCATCACCGTGGTAAACACGGTTTTGAAACCGGTCAGGTGCGTGCCGCCTTCTGCATTGTAAATATTATTGCAGAAACCAAGTACGTTTTCATGGAATTCATTGACATACTGAAACGCACATTCTACATGAATGCCATCAGCCTCTCCACACAGATAAACCGGCTCGTGGATCGTTTCCTTTTTCTTATTTAAATCCCGGATATAGCCGACGATACCGTCCGGCTCATGAAACGTGACCGTCTCTTTCTCTTCATCCCGCAGATCCTTGAATACGATCGTAAGATTTGGATTCAGATAAGCAGTTTCGTGCAGCCTGCTCTTTACTTCTGCTGCCGAAAAACGAGTCTTTTCAAAAATCTCCGCATCTGGAAGAAAACGAATCCAGGTTCCTGTTTCTCTGGTCTTTGCAATAACCGGGAGCAAACCGTTTTCCAGTTCGACCGTCGGAATCCCTCTCTCGTAACGGTCATAGTGCACGCAACCTTCACGGCTTACTTTTATTTCCAGCCATTCGGACAAGGCATTTACAACGGAAGATCCGACACCATGCAGACCGCCGCTTGTCTTATAGACCGAATTATCAAACTTACCGCCTGCATGCAGCGTCGTGAAAACGAGACGTTCTGCCGACATGCCTTTTTCGTGCATGCCCACCGGAATACCACGTCCATTGTCTTTGATGGTTGCAGAGCCGTCTTTTTCCAGTGTCACTTCAATGCGGTCACAGAAACCAGCCAGATGTTCATCCACCGAGTTATCTACGATTTCATATATTAAATGATTCAAACCCTTTCTGGAAACGCTGCCAATATACATCCCAGGACGCTTCCTGACAGCCTCCAGACCTTCCAGTACCGAAATACTGCTGGCATCATAGGTGCTTTTTTTTGCCATATTTTCCTCCTTGCTCAAAAACATGCTTGTTCTTATCACACCCCAAAACAAATGTTCTCTTATGGGGCAAAGAAAAAAGCTGCTTTGTTTTCTAACAAAACAGCCTTCTTAGCAGTTCCAAGGGGAATCGAACCCCTGTTTTCGCCGTGAGAGGGCGACGTCTTAACCGCTTGACCATGGAACCTTATCTTTTGTTTTTTGTCTTGCCTCAAGACTCCTTAATAATATACCATGTTTCAGGAAATGTCAACACCTTTTTTTAATTTTTTTAAACTTTTTTATTTTTTGGAATTTTCACGTTTTTTCTGCATGATACAATAATTCCAAAGATTCCAAAATCAAACATACAGAAGCATTCCTGTGCTGTCTTTTTAAGATACCAAAATGGTAAAGAAAAAGGAACGATACCGAAGTACCGCCCCTCTTCTTTCATTTAATTATAAGTTTTCCATGCTTTGAAAATCTTATTTTTTAATTTTAACTCTTTTTGCTTTGCTCATTGCACTGATCAGTTTTCCTTTGATCGTTGCAATCTTGTAGTAATAAGTCTTACCTGCCTTCAGCCCCTTCTTGTTTGTGACAGAAGTTGCGTTCTTTCTGGTAGTAGCTACTTTTTTGTAACCGCTGTTCTTCTTCGTAGAACGATATACAACAACTTTTGCACCTTTTACTTTCTTCCAGCTCAGTTTTGCGTTCTTAGATCCTGCTGTTGCTTTCTGGATCTTCGGAGCTTTTGCAAGTTTCACTGCTACAGCTGCACCGGCTTTGCTTACAACCTTGCCGTCTTTGGAAACTGCCACTGCGTAGTAAGAAGCACCTTTGACTGCTTTCTTATCTTTTACGGTCGTTTTGCCTGCTGCGGTTGTACCAACCTTGGTTGCCTTGCCCTTTACTACACGGTATACATCGTAAGATGCTGCATCTTTTACTGCTTCTACCGTTACATTTACAACAACACCTGTTTTGGTAACTTTTGCTTTTGCTGCTTTTACCTTCGGTGCATCCAGAGCAACTGCAGGAGTCTCTGCCTTCTTCAGGGCTGCCTGTGCATTTCTAAGTGCCAGTGTCAGGCTTTCCAGGGTTGCTTTATCTGCATCTGCCGGAGCATTTTTCAGTGCCTTGTAAGCTGCATCAAATACTTTCCAGCTTGCTTCTTCATAATCTTTCTGTCCTGCATCTGCAATCGCTGCTGCGTCTTTCAGTGTGTTGGCTGCGTTTTCTTTTGCTTTTTCCAGATCAGCTTTTTCCTGAAGTACCAGAGCATCTTTTGCATCATTCAGATCTTTGATTGCCTTTTCAAGTTCTGCTACGGTTACTCCGTCTTTGCCCGGAACATCTTTCACTGCTTTATATACTTTCACTGCATTATTATAAGATGCTACTGTATATTTGTTACCATTTGCCATCAGATCATCATAAACAGCTGTCAGCAGACTGTTCAGTTCTTCTTTCTTAGCAGCAACTTTGGTCTTCAGACCTTTCTTCGCATCGCTGATCGCCTGGATCGCTGCTGCGATGTCTGATTTCGATGCATTTGCGTCCTTTGACAGTGTATCTGCCGTTGCCAGAGCTGTTTTCAGCGGTGCGTAGCTTTCTTCTGTATAATCCGCCTCTTTTATATCCTTTACAGCATTGATCGCTGCTGCCAGATCTGCCTTATCCTGTGCAGACGCTTTGTTTGTTGTAACAGTCAGTGTGATCTCTTTTGTGCTTGTCTTGGTTGCATCAGATGCCAGAGTTGCCGTTACTTTTACTTTTGCTGTACCTGCTGCTGTCACTGTCACTGCATTGTCTTTTACAGTTGCACCTGTTGTACCTGCGTCTGTTACTGTGTAGGTATAGTTTACAGTTCCGTCATGTCCTTCTACCTTGCAGTCACCGGTTACCTGTGCTTTTGCACTCAGTGTTACTGTCTTGCTGTCTGCTACGCCAAGATCAATCGTCTGATCTGCAACACCTGTGATCTCGCCAACTACACAGGAGCAAACAATTTTTGCAGTTTTCGGGAATGTCTTTGTCACGGTCATGGTCTTTCCGTCTGCTGAAATCGTAACGGTTGCACTGTCTACGCTTGGTTTGCTGATGTCGGTAAATTTAAATCCGGAACGAGCCGTGTATACGGTTGTTGCAGTATATGCTGTCTCTCCGGCAAACTTGGCATCTTTTTCAAGAGCAGTACCGTTTGCTGACCATGTTGTCACTGCTGTGTATGGAATTGCAGAAATATCAGCATCTGGTGCCACCTTTTCCAGAGCGGCCTTGATCTCTTTATAAGATTTTGTCAGACCTTCTGAATAATCGGTGCCTTTGTAAAGTTTGATATCTGCAATCCTACCATCTACCTGATCCAGTGTGGAGTATTTAACACCGTTTCCATCTGCCTCGTGGTTTGTACTCTTTTCAGTATTGTATCCGATTGTAAAGATACTGGATGCATAAGATTTAAATACAACCTGGTATCCATCTGATGCATTTACTCTTCCCGGTGTAGCTTCACCAGCTTTTCCATCTACATAAAGCTGCATATTTGTTCCGGTATATACCAGTGCGATATCATGCCATTCTCCCCAGAAGGTATCGGCATCATATTTATACTGTACCTCCGGCCATTTACCTTGTGCATCGCAGCAGTACAGGATCACGCGGTTGTTTGCACCGTCTACCTGGATACCATACTGAGAATCCATCTTACCAAGGATATTTACAACTTCATCAGTTTTATTCTTCAGTTTTACTTTTGTGCGAAGAACCATCGGTGTATCGCCGGATACATCAAATTTATCATTGTTTGCTCCGTTGTTCGGTGCAGTCAGTCTTCCCTGGAATGCCAATACGCCGCCATCTTCAACGACCGTTGTCGGAACGTCATCTTTCACTTCCAGTGTAGCCGGTTTCGCAGACTGGTCTTCCATTGCAACATAGCTTGGTACTACTGCAGTTTCTCCGGCTACCGGTGCTGTATAAGAAAGCCTCGGTGCTGTGATCACAGAATCTTCGGTAACTGGCGGAGCCGGTGTTTCAGCTTTTTTCAGTGCTTTGATCGCATTTGCCAGTGTATCTGCGATTTTCTGAACATCCTCATCTTTTGTCTCATCGGTAACAGTATTTGCTGCTGCCAGAGCTTCTTCGAACACTTTGTAAGAATCTTCTGTATATTTATCAGCGGATTCTACTTTTTCTGCATCTGCAAGTGCTGCCGCAAGAGCTTTGCGTGCCTCGGATTCTGACGGAGCTGCATCCTTTTCACCGATCACGCCGAATTCTGCTGCGTTAATGTATTTACTTGGCTCAGCACCGGCTGTCTTGATGACTTCAACTTTTACATCTGTGACATCTGCGTATTCTGTGCCAAATTCTAATGTTTTTTCAGCAAAGTTCTGATCTGCACCTTCTGCATCTTTCTTTACATAAGTCCATGCAGTATCACCTTCTGCCTTTCCTGCCGGAGTCCAGTTTGTACCGTTGTCTGTGGATACAAAAACTTTGCATTCAGAAATCGCACCACTTGCAATATTTCCTGCATTATCATAAAGATTTCTCGGTATGTAAGTAAATGCTTTCACCGTTGTAGCTTTTGCCAGCGTAATAGTATATGTATTATTACCGGTCAGTTTCCCGTCTGCATAAGTTGCCTTTGGTTTGGATGGATCGCTCCAGTTTGTATGCCAGTAGGTATCCGTTTTTCCATCGAGTGCATTACTTGTTGCACCATCTTCACCTTGATTATCGTGTATCCGCTCTTCACTGTCGGCCTTACCAGTCAGCCCTTCCAGTTTTCCGTACTCTTTATCTGATGGTTTTGTTGTCTCTGCCGGTACGCTGAAAACCAGAGTCAGAGTCATGGTTTTTCCTTTCTCTGATATAACTACATCTGATGCATTTACAGCAACTTCTTTCTCTCCAACCTGGATTTTCTCCGGAATACTAGTTTCATCAAATATATTTCCTTCTTCTGCTTTCAGAGCGATTGTTAAAGTATAATTCTGTCCGGCTTCAAATTTTGTTACTGTGTTGCCATCAGAATCTGTCCATGCAGTTGCAACGGTGTATCCTTTCGGATCAGTCGCAGTTACGTCAGCAGGTTTCTCCCCTGTTACAGGTGCGACTGCTGTAAGTACAGGTTTACTGATGACTTTATCTTCTGCAACAACTTCTTCTGCTTTATAAATATCAATCGCTGCGGCATTAATATAGGCATCTGTCTGATCGCCTGCTGAATGTTTTACTTCGATACGGATATGTTTTGCTGTTTCCGGCGAGAATGTCACATTTTTTTCATCAGAATTATTCTCCCAATCTGCTGTTGCCACCTGCTTCCAGTCTGTGATCGCAGAAACGTCATTAACATCTGCATTGGAGATATAAATATTGGCAGCGGTAATTCTTCCGTTTGCAACACCATTTCCTGATCCCGATCCCTGACGAGGCAGATAAGCAATCTTTCCGATCGTTTCAGAGTCTGCAAGGTTGATATACAGATTGTTTCTGGAAATCAGTTCAGTCGGAGTAGTCATCGTTCCAGGACGTACTATTTCAGTAAATCCTTCATCTGCGGCAACTGTTCCGCCGTTTCCGCCCCAGCTTGAATGGTATCCTGTAGCTTCATTGTTATCCACAAGATTCTTCAATGCTGCATCGCCCTGGGAGGAACACTCTGCTTTTGCCAAAATATTGCCACTGTCTATTTTTGTATTGTCATCCCTGTATACATAAAGTTCTTTGCCGGAAATAAAAGTATTGTTCGGATTACCTGCAGTGTTCAGTACTTCTATCTTAATTTCTTTCACATCACTTATTGCATCTGTAAATTCTATCGTTGCTTTACTTTCTGTAAAACTCAACGTATATGGATCTTCCTGTACTTTCTTGAATTCTGCATTTTCGGCTGATGTCTTATAATAAATATTGCATTTTTTAATCGTACCATTATTGCCTGCACCATTTGAAACATATTCCAATTTTTTGACAGTTGATGCTTCAGTCAAAGTCAAGGTGATATTGTTGTTCGAATTCATGATAACTTCGCCGCCCTGTTTAACCGGCTGATTATCACCTTCCCATGCTGAATGCCAGTAGTCGTCTGGGTTTCCATTTAATACAGCATCCATTGTATTTGTTCCATCAGCACAATCTGCTGAAGCTGTCAGACCCTCTGTAAGTTTTGTATAATTATAATTCTTTGTTTCTGCTTCTTCCGAAGCTGCAAGAGCACTCAATGCTCCAAGTCCGGATACCGGTGCACTTGTCACAACCATAGTACCTACCAGTAATCCTGCTAAAACCTGTTTGAATTTCATACGTTTTTACCTTTTCCTTTCATAAATATTTATAGCAGACATCTGTATCGCTGTCTGCTTCTCCCTGTGGTAACTGCTGTTACTGCACTGTGAAACATCTCATGCTGTTCCACTCTTATTTTGTTCCAAGACTTCTTCGCCTCAAAACTAGGTATAGTATACTATACTTTTCATTCTATTTCAAGTCTTTTTGTAAATTTATTACCAGTTTTATCACCAATATTGCGTTTCTGTTTTATTATTTGTGCTGCTTTTTTAATTATTTTCTGTTATTTCCTGCATTTTTCGTGCATATCAAAACCATTTTTTTGAGAATTCTTTTGCTGCACAGGTATATCAAAAGCAGGTGTATCTGCTTTATACCGCTGATACACCTGCCTGTTTTTTAAATCATATACTATATGCCGGATATCACACCAGTTTGACGTAAATTACTCAATCGGATCTGTTTCAATGATAAATTTCACATTGCTGTCCACACCGGATGCTTTTCCACTGAAAGTATCATATGTGCACTCATCAGAGCTGAGTGCTTTGATGCGGTCGATCACCGTGAGCAGATCATCTTCTACGGTTTCTTTGAGTTTCTTGGTGCCTTTTTCTTCGAATTCAGAAGTTCCGTCTGCCAGTTCTTTTGCTCCGTCTGCCAGCTGGCTGATACCGTCCGCTACCTGTCCGCTTGCAGTCTGCAAAGTGCCGGCTCCGGTGAAGAGTTCATCTGTTCCTGAAAGCAGGGTTGCCGAACCGTCTGTCAGTGCTGCATTGTTGGATACCAGTGTGGAGGCTCCTGCCGAGAGCTGTGTGGAAAGCTGAGATACACCGCTTGCCAGCTGTTTGGTTCCTTTCTGCAGTGTCTTGACTCCTGCATTCAGTACCGGTGCATTCTGTTTCAGTTCTTTTGCTCCGGATGTAAGCTGATCGTTGTATGAGCCAAGTGAATCGAATCCGCTCAGCAGACTTGCGATTCCGGCTCCCGCACTCGGAAGAGATGCAGTCTGTGTTTTCAGAGTCTTTACATTTCCGGCAAGTGTGTCGATTGCAGCATCCAGTCCCTGCATGCCTGTATTCAGTACTTTGACACTGGTTGTCAGCTGTGTCATCGGTGCTTCCGGAATGCTCACACCGGAAAGTGTTGCCAGTTTTGTCTGCATGCCATCCAGTTTTGTGCTCATCTGTCCAGCTGCACTCTGAAGGGTCTCAAGGCTGGTCTTCATATTCTGAAGTGTTGCAGTCAGTGATGCCGTGTCGATACCCGGCATGCTGATTTCGACATCCGGTGCCGTTACCTGATCTACCGCTGTCACGCCAGTAGTATCTGCAGATACGGTGGTATCCACTTTGGATACGCTCGGCAGATTTGATTTTGCAGCGGTCAGAGAATTTACCAGATCTGTATTGCCGGCTGCCTGTGCTGCTGCAATCGCTGTATCAAGAGCGGCTCTTGCACTCTCAATCTGACCATTCGCCGTGTCAATCTGACCATTTGCCGCTGCCACCTGGCTGTTTGCACTTTCAACTGCAGAATTCACAGAGGATTTTGCTGCATCGAGTTTGCTGTTGCGGTCTGCAATCTGTGCATTGACATTCTGAACGGATGTGCCCATTGCTGTTGCGATCGCAGTCTGTGCCTGTGTCTGTAAAGTAGTAAGGGCAGTGCTGATTGTCTGAAGCTGTGCTGCCAGTGACTGTCCGTCTGCCATCAGCTGTGCTGCCGGTGCTTTGATGGAGCTGTCTACTGCACCTGAAAGTTCTTTGCCCTCTGTAATCAGTTCACTTCCTGTCTGAGCAAGTCCGTTAACCTGTGATGCCAGTCCGGACAGACTTTCAAGAGAACTCTCAAGCTGTGCCGTTCCGGCTGCCAGAGCAGAAGAAGCCGCCTTGAGATCTTCCTGTGTACTGCCTTCTCCGTCCATTGCGGCATACATCTGATCGATCGCTGTGCTCACCTGTGAAAGACCTGTTGTCAACGGTTTCAGTGCTTTTGCACCGTCTGCCAGTTTCTTTTCACCTGCGATGTAAGAAGTCACACCGTCTGCCAGTGTGGAGGTTCCTTTTGTATAGGTCTGTACACCGGATACGATGCTGTTTACACCATTTTTGTATTCTGTTACTTTTCCGGTCATAACACCCTTGCTTCCGAGATATTTCTGGATACCCTGATTCAGCTGTTCTGCACCCTGTGTATACGCGTTGATTCCGCTGTCCAGCTGTTTTGCACCGCCGTTCAACTGATCGATACCATCCTTTAAGGTCTGGATTCCGTCATCAAACTCTCCGTATTTCTCATTCAGAGTATCTGCACCGTCAGACAGCTCTTTGGAACCATCAACCAGTTTCAGTGCAGCATCCTCGAGATCATCCAGGGCATCTGTCAGCTCATCGGTATCCGAGATGCTGTCCACATCCAGCTGTTTTAAAATGTCCGTCATTGCTACGGTGAAGGTGGAGTCCATCTCGAAATCCGTTACATCCGCTGTAATCTCCAGACTCTCCGGAAGTGTGATATCTTTTTCCTGATCTTTGGAAAGGTTCAGGCTTTCTTTTAAACCTGGCATTGCCACACCGATCACAATATTTCTGCTTCCATCGGATACCACTTTTCCATTGTCGATCACAATGTTGGAGAAATGTTCATCCGGAAGGATCATTCCGGTCACCATAACAAATGGATTATAAATATTTTCTGTCTTGCCGTCGATTTTTGTTGTTGTTTTTGCTTTGTTTTCATAATTTACCTGAATCTTCAGCTTTCCGCTCTTGCCGACCAGATCATTTGGATCTGTTTCTACACCATCCAGAAAATATTTAAGCTTTACAGATACCGGAAGTTCTTTGCTTGTAGTACCCTGATAATAAATATCGGAACCGTCTGCCTGCCAGCTCATGGAGTCACCGCTTCCGGTGTAAGTTTCATCGCCCTTTACATTCTCGATATCCTGCAGATCGGATTTGTCTTTTATCGTACTGTCACCATTGCTGTTTTTCAACCAGTTTGATACGGTAACGTCTGTCGTATTTCCGGATGCATCCGCATTGACATAAACGGTTTCTTCTTTTGATACATCTGCGGCAGCTGCACTTACCGGCACACCACCCATTACAGCAGCCATTCCCACTGCAATTCCTCTATAAACAACTTTTTTTGTATTTACATTTTTTCTGATTTTTTTTGCCATGATCTATTACCTCCTGCTGCCGCCTCTTCTGCGACATTTTCTAAGCCAGCTCCTCTTTTCACGTGACATTATATGCTTTGCGGCTTTTATATTTCATTAGTCACTATTGAGATGATGTATAATTTTTCGACACATTTACGGAAGTGTACAATTTTTTTACATCGCCGCTTCCTTTGCCTATTTTTCTTCTTTCTAAGAAGTAGTATAGTAGAAAAAAGTTAAGAATACTATAGAGTTTGTTTGTGTTTTTTTCTCATAAATGAAAAAGAAGGTGATATTTTGAATACACAGGACGTAACACGCTCCGTTATCCGTCTGGAACTCGCAAGAGCTTTTCGCGGTATGGAAAGTAATCCAAAACGAACGCTCCGCAAACTGGCAGATCTCGGAAAAGTATGTGCCAGAGGATCGGTGCAAAAAGAAATATTCGGCATTTTTCAGCAGTGTCTCAGATATAAAGACAGTCCTTATTTTTCTGTTATGCAGAATCTCGTCAGAAATGTATCGGCAGAAAATCTGACTACTTTCGGTATGAACCTCGGTTACAACAGCTGGACGGACGGTGCAAAAAAAATCCGTGCAAAAAAGGATAATGAAGGCATCTTAACTTCCTGGATCCAGATACTGGATCTCTCACAGAGCGAATGGACAGCTGAAAACCTCAATGCTTTTATTGATTTTTGGAAAACATATGGTGTCTGCACTTATGCTTTCCTTCCATCTGCCTCCTTTTCAGAGAACACGTTTCTGCCGGAGGTATTTCAAAAGCAGAATGACTGTGCATTCTTATGGTTTCTTCCGGATGTGGATTCTTTCTGTATCAATATGGATGATTATAAAGATGTGCAGAATGTAATGCCAATCTTCAAAATGGAAGCTTTAATGGAATCTGAAATCCATCAGATATTAAGTGCCCACAAAAAACTTTATGGCGTTTATCAGCTATATAATGAACAGAATATCCGGGAATGCATTTCACGGAAAAGTCTGGGGCTTCTGTCTTCTCTTGGCACACCATTTCTGTTTTTTTTATCAGAAGACAGAAAAAGCGACACCAGCAGTGCCGCTTCCAGATTTGCCGTGGATACCCGCATGAAGCAGGCATATCCGTTTTTAGCTGTTGATTTTTATTCTGATATCACACGGATCAATGAGATTATTTCAGGTGATCCGCTCCCGATTCATATCACAGAACGGATGAATCGGCTGATTTCTTCTGTTTAACTTCCAGAATCTTTTTCGCCCCCAGGGAAATTGTCTCATCCAGCTGTCGGACAAATTCTCTGGGCTGCATAATATTCTCATCCATTATCCAGCGGATAATCGCCATCAAAAAAGCATCTCCGAAAAACCGCAGAAAAAAAGCTTCTTCTTTTCCGGCACCCATGATCTGATCCGCAAGATACTTCAGATATGGATCCATCACTTCTGAAAAATATTCCTGGAAAGAATTCTGTCCTTCCATCTTCAATGCCACACGGTAAAAATCTCTTTCCTGATATAGATAATCGCAGATATCTTCCAGAAGCTGCAATGCATCTTTATATTCCTCCAGATGGATATTGCTCACAAATTCTGTATAAAAGATCCAGTTGATCAGATCGTACTTGTCTTTGAAATGATAATAAAAACTGTTGCGATTCATACCGCATGCTCCGCATATATCGGAAATGCTGATCTTGGAAAGCTTTTTTTCTTTCATCAGAGCTTTCATCGCCGCTGCCATCGCATTCCTTGTGATATTGGAATCTGCCATTTTCTCACCTCATAAACACACTTTTCCTGTATCTTATACCATCCTTCCAAAAGGTGCAAGCAACTTTTTTCCATTTTATTGCATTTTTTTCACTTTTCTTCTATACTGAATGAAACAAAACAGTATCTGTAATATCGGGCACAGGTCGAAGGACTTCCTGCCAAAATCGTAAGAATGTAACTGAAATTGGAAAGGATTATATATGAAAAAATATCATTTATTTTTGCCTCTTCTTGGCATCCTGCTGCTGGTTTCCGGCGGATGCAGCAAACGAAAGGAACCGAAACCTCTGATCACGGAGGCTCCTGCAGTGGAAACAGAAATCGGAGGCTATATAACAGAAACTGAAAGCAGCACGCCGGAATCACAGTCCGTATCCGGTACGATCCGCTTGCCGATCCAGGAACCGGAACACCAAAAAGAATCCAGCACAGAATCCGAAGTTGTTTCTGCATCTATTTATATAGGAAGCAATGGAAGTTTCCGTGCTTATCCCTATGCCGGCGGAGATATTGTCACGCCGGAATCTCTGATCGCTGCAATGGCTGATCTGACCGGATGGAATCTGGATCTTGCCGAATCTGTCACCGGAGAAAATGAGAACAGCCTCACAGTCTGTTTTGCCAGATCCTGCTCTCTTTTTACCGGCACTGCATCCGCTGAAAAGGAAGCATTTCCCATCTACAGCAAGGATCAGCTTTATCGTCAGATTCTTGACAGTATCTGCTATACCTTACAGGTGAATTTTTCACAGGATCAGGATCTGTCCATCTATTATTGTACCGTCGATAAAAACGGAGAAAAAATCCCCATCGAACTGGAAGATCTTGGCATCACTGTTCCTTCCGGAGAACCTTACCAGCACTTCCCTTCTTTTTAGGATCTGTCTGCATTTCACACAATTTTCAAACAAAAAACACAATTTCATCTCATATCAAACACACAATCCTTATAAAATATTGAAAAGATTGAAAATCAGGGCGTTTTTGCCCTGATTTATAAGATCATATGTTATTTATTTAAGGAGGATATTGTTTTGATTGAAGTCAGACATTTAACCAAACGCTACGGTGACACGCTCGCTGTAGACGATTTGAATTTCACGATTGAAAAAGGCCGTATTTATGGATTCTTAGGTCCAAACGGTGCCGGCAAATCCACCACAATGAATATCATAACCGGTTATCTCGCTTCCACCGACGGAAGTGTTACGATCAACGGATATGACATTCTGGAAGACACAGAAGCCGCAAAAAAGAACATCGGTTATCTGCCGGAACTGCCGCCGCTTTATTTTGATATGACGGTAAAAGAATATCTTGCATTTGCCGCTGAGCTGAAAAAAATCCCAAAAGCGGAACGGAAAAATCAGATAACCAGAGTATGTGCAACCACAAAACTGGATGCCGTACAGAACCGTCTGATCAAAAATCTTTCCAAAGGTTACCGTCAGAGAGTAGGACTTGCACAGGCATTGCTCGGATCACCGGAAATCCTGATCCTGGATGAGCCTACGGTTGGTCTGGATCCAAAACAGATCCTGGAGATCCGTGATCTGATCAAAGAACTCGGAAAAGAACATACGGTTATCTTAAGTTCCCACATTCTTTCGGAAATCAGTGCTGTCTGCGACTACGTCCTGATCCTTTCACACGGAAAACTGGTAGCCAGCGACACTCTGGAAAATCTTACTTCACTGATGCAGGGACAAAATAGCCTGATCGTAACGGTGAAATCTTCCAAAGAGCAGCTGAAAGAAATTCTGCGAGGCATCACAGCCGTGAAAGAATTTCACTTTATGGACGACTGCGAAGAAGAACATTGTGTAAAAGCAGAGATCAAAACCGATCCTTCTTCCGATATCCGGGAACTGCTTTTCTATCAGCTGGCAGAAAAGAATCTTCCGATCCTTGCCATGCAGCTTGTGAGACTGTCACTGGAAGATATCTTCCTCGAACTGACTGCCGATGATCAGGCAGCAAAAAAAGTGATTACCGGTACACCATCTTCCACTACAGAAAATGCGGACGATACCGATAGCGACACGACAGAATCGGATACAGAGAAAGGAGACAACGAAAATGCTGTGCATATGTAAAAGAGAACTCCGAAGTTTTTTTCATTCTATGATAGGATGGGTGTTCGGTGCATTCCTGCTTCTGATGGCGGGTATTTATTTTACTGCCTATAACTTGAATTATGGCTATCCACTGTTCAGTTATACGCTCTCTTCCATCACCTTTCTGTTTCTGATCGTGTCACCGATCCTTGCCATGCGAACGCTTGCAGAGGAACGCAAACAGAAGACGGACCAGCTGCTTCTCACTGCACCGGTGACGGTATGGCAGATTGTGCTTGGAAAATACCTGGCACTGATCGTCACTTTTCTTCTTCCGGTCGTGATCCTGTGTTTCTATCCGCTGATCATGGCACAGTACGGAAGCATTGCTTTTGCATCTACTTACGTGGCACTGCTTGGTTTTTTTCTGCTGGGATGTACCTGCCTGGCTGTGGGACTGTTCTTCTCGTCTCTTACGGAAAGCCAGATTCTTGCCGCAGTCGGAACCTTCGCTTTTCTGCTGGTATGTTATCTGATGGATGGAATCAGCGGATTTTTCCCGGAAACTGCCGGTGCTTCCTTTTTTGCACTTGTTGTCATTGTTCTGCTTATAGGTTTGCTGATTTATCATACCACACAGAACATCCTGCTTCCGCTTGTGATCGGTGTCATCGGTGAAGGTGTCCTTGCCGTTCTTTATTTTGTGAAACAAAGCATGTTCGAAGGCATCATCCAGAAAATACTGAATCTTTTCAATATGTCCAGTCACTTCAGCAATTTTACGAATAGTATTCTTGATCTTACCGGTGTTGTCTACTATCTTTCCTTTATTGGAATTATGCTGTTTCTGACGGTTCAGAGCATTCAGAAAAGACGTTGGAATTAGGAGGTTGTCGCCATGAACATCAATTTAAAATCAAAAAAGCCGGCTAATATGCTGCGGCCAAAAAACAAAAAACTTTTAAAGAAGGGATCTTACAGCCTTGCTTTTACGGTTGTCATCCTTGCGATCGCCGTCTTTCTGAATCTTCTGATCAGTGAGCTTCCTTCCTCTGCAACGAAAATAGATGTCAGTGAAAATAAACTTTACAGTATCGGTGACGAGACAAAGAACGTTGCTTCTTCTCTGACAGAAGATGTTACCCTTTATCTTCTTGCAGAAGACGGAAGTGAGGATGCTACATTAAACGAACTTCTGACACGTTATGCAGATCTCTCTTCTCACATTAAATATGAGAAAAAGGACCCGGTTCTGAATCCAAGCTTTGCTTCTTCCTATACCGACGAAGATCTTGCTTCCAACAGTGTGATCGTTGTCAGTGACAAACGAAGCAAGGTGATCCCTTACAGTGATCTGTATGAAAGCAGTGTCAATTACCAGACTTACTCTATGGAAACAACTGCATTTGACGGTGAAGGTCAGGTCACCAGTGCGATCGCCTATGTCACAACAGAGGATCTTCCGATCCTATATACATTAACAGGACATGAAGAAAATGATCTTGATTCCTCCATGCAGTCTGCTATCGAAAAAGAAAATATCGAAGTTCAGGAACTGAATCTTCTCACAGCCGGAACGGTTCCGGAAGACGCCTCCTGCCTGATGATCAATGCTCCGCAGAAAGATTTCTCCGACGATGAGACCAGTGCCATTCTGACCTACCTGCAAAATGGCGGTCATGCTTTTCTGGTATCCGGATATACCACAACGGAAATGCCGAATTATCATTCTATTCTGGAACAGTATGGCGTTTCTATTGAAAAAGGCGTTGTTCTGGAAGGTGACAACAATCATTATGTTTCCGGAAATCCTCTTTATCTGGTGCCGGAGATCCAGTCCTGCGATGCTACCGGAAGCCTTTCCGGCTCAAACAGCTATGTGCTGATGCCGATCGGTCAGAGTATCAAAACACTGGACAGCAAATCCGATGACATCACAGTAACCAATATGCTGACTTCTACCAGTTCTGCATATTTAAAAGCAGATCCGGAAAATATGGAGAGCCTTTCCAAAGAAGAGAACGATGAAAGCGGTCCGTTTACTCTGGCAGCAGCCATTACCGAAGCCATCGGAAGCGGATCTGATTCCGAAGAAGAGACTGAAACAGAAACTATTGTAGAAGGAGAAAGCAGTGCTTCTCAGGTTGAGGCTGAAAGCGAAACAGAAGCTGCCGAAGATGCAAAAGAAACCAGGCTGGTCGTTCTTGCAAGCAGTCAGTTTCTGACCAGCAATACAGACTCTGCTGTTTCCGGCGGCAATACAAAACTTCTCACAAACGCTTTAAGCTGGATGTGCGGACAGAGTTCCAGTATCTCCATTCCTTCCAAGAGTATGCAGCTGTCTTATCTGACCCTGACATCTGCAAATGTCAACCTCTGGAGCATTATTACCATTGCCGTTCTTCCGGTTCTGTTCCTGGTAACCGGCGGTGTGATCTGGCTGAAAAGGAGGAAAAAATAATGAAGAAAAAATCATTCGGACTGGCTGCGGCCGTTGCTGTTCTGATCGTACTTGGCGGCAGTTATACACTGCTTGCCAACCATAACCGGATACAGGAGTCGGAATCAGCTGCTGCGGAATCGGAAACCGGTGTAGCAGTAGCAACGATCGCCTCTGATAAAGTCTCTTCTTTTCAGCTGGCAGACGGTGATACTTCTTTTACGCTGACAAAAACAGACAACAGCTGGATCTGTGTTCAGGACGAGACGTTTCCGTTATCCAACGATGCTGCTTCCGAACTGGTAAATACCTTTACTTCCCTCCAGGCTGTGCGTGATCTTGGCACTGCACAGGATGGGGAAAATTATGGATTTTCGGAAAACGCTCCTACGGTCACGCTCACTTCTTCCGACAGTACAAACTGCAGCTTTGTTCTTGGCGAAGCCAACAGCATGACCGGTGATTATTATCTGAAACGTGAAGACAGCGGAGAAATTTATACCGTAAGTTCTTCCCTTGCAGATTCCTTTCATAAAACGTTAACGGATCTGGCTGAAATCGAAAGTTTTCCGACGATTTCTTCCGATAATGTCCAGGAGCTTTCGATAACCAAAGAAGGTACGACACTGCTTTTTGAGAGCAGTACCACCGGTTCGGTAAAAACCTGGCAGATTTCCCAGTCTCAGGACGGAGGTAAAACAGAAAGTACTCCTGAAAAAGCGACCGTAAACACCGTGACAACCCTTGTGGACCACCTCGGAAATCTTTCTTTTGACAGTTTTGTGGATCATAAAGAAGAAAACAAAGAAAAATACGGACTGAAGAATCCGTCCATGACGATAAACTTCCAATATACCGAAGCGACAAATTCGGATGATGCTATAACGGAAGCCGAGTCAGAAACAGACACTTCTTCCGAAACAGAAAGCGAAACAGCAAACGAAACCGAACCTGCCGAAATTCTCAGCGGAACTCTCTATGTGGGAGAACAGGCTGAAGACGGATCTTACTATGTTCAGCTCGATGGAAGCAATAATATTTATCTGATGTCAGCGGATAAACTGTCCGCATTCCAGGGATTAAATTACGATGATTATCCGGAGAGTGAAGAAGAAAGTACAGAAAGTGAAACCTCCGCCGAGTAGAAATTTACTGTTTTTTCTTTTTCAGTACAAAAAGATGAAATGAAAGTGTTATAGAGTGCCAGACGCAAAAAGACAGGGCACAATTTACACTTCTATAATCTTTTTTGGTTTTGCACAGAAGAAAGAAATAGCCTCCATACCGTCTGCCCGGCAGTTTACGCTATGGAAGCGAAAGTGAATTCAGCAAAATAATTTTGGCTTGAGAAAGCTTTTTGCTTAAGCGACCCCTGGCAGGCCAGGAGCTTTTAGCAATGTGCAAACGAAACCGCATTGTAAAACATAGTGCGTAAAATAATACAACCATGATGAATTCGAAAACAAATCGCTCTGACGGTAGCGAGGCTTCCGTCGTGAGGTTTGCGATGTTGCCGCCCCAAAGAGCCGCTGTCTGAGCCTCGAAGAGGCGAGTTTAGGCGAAGGGCGGCTAACAGGCGAGCGAACCGAACAGGAAACGATGCGTGTCAGGAGATTGTTTTCGAATCATCATGGCGTCTTATTTTATATCTAAGTTTTTCTAACGCCCATCTTCTTGCCCTTCGGACAAGAAGCATCCCTCGCTCTAAAGAGCTCGGTCAATTTTTATTTGGTGGTAGACCCGAATCCTCCGTTTCTGACTGCCGTTGCATCGTCATCCACGGTAATCCCATACTCTACAAAAATCCCCTGCATAAATCCCTGACCTTTTTCTACGGTCAGTGTCTTCTCTTGTTTGGCATCGTTTGTGATCTTTGCAAACATATGACCTTCGTTATCGGAATAGAAATAATCGCTGTCTATGATTCCGACACTGTTGTCCAGCTGCAGGCGGTATTTGAAGCCCAGGCCGCTGCGAGGATATAATTTCAGCACCCATCCTTCTTCCATCTCAACGCGGATCCCGGTCGGGATTTTGATAGTTTCGCCGGATTTCAGGCTAAAGGTTTCCGGTGTATAAAAATCGTAGCCTGCAGATCCTGCGGTTGCACGTTTTGGCAGTTTGATATCTTCGTAAATTTTCTGCAGTTCTGCTTCTGTAGTCTGAGGGAACTCTCCCATCCATCCTTCTTTAAACTGTTCAAAACTTACTTTATGAAATTTTGCTATTCTTTTCATGCTTTTCTCCATTTTCTGTGTCATAGGACACGGTTGTACAGGTATCCCTTATTGTCTCAGGTTCTTTTTTTGAACATGGATACTGTCCATACTATTCGCAGTACAGACAGACTTTTCCTGTTTCCAGTGATTTTGGCACATCGATTACCCGCTGATTGCTGCTGCCTTTCCAATGAAGCTGCACATTGCGTTTGTCTTTCTCATATTCGCCGTCTACACAGACATCCACATACTGCATCACTTCAAAATGGCTGATCTGTTCCCACAGATATCCGGTGTACAGCCAGATTGTTTTCGTTGGAAATTTTTCTCTGATCTCATGCACCAGTGCACGGATATCCAGACGGTTTGCCGGATGAAGCGGATCTCCGCCGCTTAAGGTAATACCGGAGACATAGCTTTTGCCCAGTTCCTTAAACAGTTCCTCCTTTGCTTCCTGATTAAACGGAATGCCGCCATTTGGATCCCAGGTGATCGGATTCTGACATTCCTCACAGCAGTGATTGCAGCCGGAAACCCAGAGTACAACACGCAATCCGTCTCCGTTTAACATATCGTCCTTTGTTATATTATGGTATCTCATATTGTCTCCTTACTTCTTATCATACATAAATTTATCTTAGTCGGAGAAGACGCCCACTTCTATAGACGGGAATCATCTCACATCTGATATACGCCAAAAAACTGCCACTTCAAAAAAAAGTGGTAGTTTTCTGTATGGATCTATGTTCAGATGAAGAACTTGTAAGTGCTGTTTCTACCTGTCACTTAGTTGCCGCACTCGATACTGATCTCATTGAACAGATCAAGCACATCATCTACATTCATATTTTTCTTCTCTTCGCCCTTTTTGTCAAGGATTACTTTTCCCTGATGCATCATGACGATACGCGTGCCGTATTCGATCGCATAGCGAAGATTGTGGGTAACCATGATGGATGTGAGCTTCTTTTCACGCACAATCTGATCCGTCAGACGCATATTGATCTCGGCAGTCTTCGGATCCAGTGCAGCCGTGTGCTCATCCAGGATCAGGAAATCCAGCGGTGTCATCGTAGACATCAGAAGTGACATTGCCTGTCTCTGTCCTCCGGACAGGGCTCCGACTTTTACATGAAGCTTATCTTCCAGTCCGAGATTCAGCGGACGGAGCAACTCGCGGTAAGCTTCTTCTCTTTTTTTGTTGACACCCTTTCCAAGGTTATAGGCTTTTCCTTTATTCTCTGCCATTGCCATATTTTCAAGGATCGTCATGGACGGGCAGGTTCCCATGGAAGGATTCTGAAAAACGCGTCCGATTCTTCCCATGCGTTTATATTCCGGCATATTTGTGATATTGGTGCCGTTGATCAGGACAGCTCCTTCATCAATCGGAATGCTCCCGCAGATAATATTCAGCATGGAAGTTTTTCCGGAACCGTTGCTGCCGACAACCGCAACAAACTCACCGTCATCGACTTTAAAATTAAAATTGTTGAACAGGCACATTTCATTGACTGTGCCAGGATTATAGTATTTATAAATTTCTCTGAGTTCAAGCATCGACTTTCACCTTGACCTTCCTGTTTCGTTCCATTCCAAGCACCAGGATCAGCAGGAACAATGCCGCTGTGATAAATTTCAGGTCCGTGGACTCAAAACCAAAACGAATGGCGATTGCCACACATGCTTTATAGATCACCGAACCGATTACCACGCTTGATGTCACACGCAGAATCGTTACTTTACGGAAAAGGCTGGTTCCGATGATCACACTGGCAAGACCGATGACCATCGTTCCAGTTCCCATAGATACATCGAAATATCGCTGCTGCTGGGCAAACACACAGCCACTTAATGCCACCAGGCCGTTTGAAATCGCAAGACCCACCACTTTTACCTTTCCTTTGTTTACACCAAGGGATGTAATGATATGATCATTATCCCCGACTGCACGCAGCAGCATACCGGATTTCGTTCTCAGATACCAGTCCAGAATGTATTTGCTGATCAAGGTGATGATCAGAACAATGATCACTACCTTAAAAGAAGAAAGGCTTTTTGGAATGATTTTATCTACCAGATCATTCTGGAAAATGGTACTTTTATTGTAGATCGGCAGGTTTGCCCTGCCTGCGATTCGGAGATTTACCGTATAAAGGGCCGTCATCATAATGATACCGGACAGCAGATCACGCACTTTTAATTTTACATGGATAAGGCCTGTCAATGTTCCGACTACAGCCCCGAGCAGAAAACAGATTGGCAGTGTCAGCAGCGGGTTTACATCTCTGCTGATCAGTGCTGCTGCGATCGCTGCTCCCATCGGGAAACTGCCATCTACCGTCAGATCTGGAAAATCCAGGATTTTGTATGTAATATAAATGCCAAATGCCATGATCGCATATATCAGTCCCTGTTCCAGGACGCTTATCAGCAATGCCATATCAACCTCCGATTATTCCACTGTGATCTCATCGAAAACTTCTGCCGCACCATCTACGGTAGCCTGATCCAGCTCAAAGTTCAGTTTGTCAGCAACTGCGGTATTTACATAAAAGCTTGCACCGCTGCATACTTCATACGGCATTTCTTCTGCCTTTGACTCACCTTTTAAAATCTTGGCTGCCATCTCGCCGGTCTGTTTGCCAAGGGCGATATAATCAATACCCATAGATGCCAGACATCCGATCTTAACCTGTTCGATTTCAGAACCAAATACCGGGATATTCTTCTCATCTGCGGCTGCGATCACGGTCTGCAGTGCAGATACAACGGTGTTGTCTGTCAGGTTGCTGATGCAGTCTACCTTGGATGCCAGATCCTTTGCAGCCATCTCAACATCTGCTACGGTATTGATACCGCTGTCAACAATCTCAAAATCATAATTCTCTGCCAGCTCTTTGTATTCTTTGATCGTGCTTACGGAGTTTGCTTCGCTTGTTGTGTAAAGAATACCGATCTTCTTTGCATCCGGCATCAGATCACGGATCATTTTCAGCTGTTCTTCAACCGGAAGTTTGTCAGAGGTTCCGGTGATATTTCCTACGGAATTGCCCTCTTCATCTGCAAGTCCTGCACCGACCGGATCAGAAACTGCGGTATATACTACCGGGATCTCACTGTCCAGACAGCTGTTATAGGCACTCATGGCACTCGGAGTTGCAATTGCACAGATCAGATCCACATTTTTGGATACAAAATTATCAGCGATCGTACTTGCTGTTCCGGTATCTGCCTGTGAGTTCTGGTATTCTACTGTCAGATTGACACCTTCTTCGATTCCGGCACTTTTTAAACCTTCCAGAAATCCTTCACGGCAGTTGTCAAGAGACCCGTGCTCTGCAAACTGAGAAATACCGATGGTATAATTATCTTCTGCCGTATCTGCCGCACTGCTGTCTGCGGATGTTTCACTTCCGGTTGATGCCTGTGTATCTTTTGCAGTGTCTGAACTGCCGCATCCTGTCATCATTGCCATAATCATCGCTGTTGTCATAATACCTGCTAATACTTTTTTCTTCATAAAAGTCCTCCTTCTTCTGCCGTGAAACAGTTACAATTTTCTGATAACTAAAAAAACGTCTCAAGCTTTTCTGCCTGAGACGCTGATATTCATCAACGCGGTACCACTCAAATTGACTTCTGTCCACTTTGCATGTACATAGTTATACATTCCTGATTGATAACGGGTTCGGTTCCCGACAACGCCTACTCTCCTGTCTGGATTTTGGGCTGCCCTCGAAAGTCCATTCAATCATCCACGCCGTACTGCAATCCCACCGTCTGCAGCTCTCTGTGCCTTTATGGAAGATCTACTCTTCTTTCTCATCGGTTTTTCCTATGCAACCAATAGTAATACTTTTTTGCGTTCTTGTCAATGAAAATTTCTGTTTTTCATCCACTGTTTTTACACGCAGAAAAAAATACAAAATATGGCATACCCATACCACTGCGATACAGATTCTTCCGATCGGCACATTTTTCATGCAGAGAAAACCGATTGCCATCACAACGGTCACCATCCCGATAATTTTCAGTTTTGTTCTAAGCGTCATGGCTCTTTCCTGCACAAAGCTGTCCAGATGTTTTTTGTAAAGACCGGTTGACAGAAACCAGGTATGTAACTTTTCCGAGCTCTTTGCAAAGCAGAATACGGTTGCCATATAAAGCGGCACGGTCGGCAGGATCGGCAGAACGATACCGATCGTTCCAAATGCCAGGCACAGAAATCCAAGCAGCATCCAGATTATATTCATCGGGTTTTTCTTCATCTCTTTATCCTTTCTTGTTCATCACAGAAGTTATTTTTCTCTTGGCGGAAGCCGGTAATCCTGAATGGCTACCACAGGACTTCCGTTCACACGTGTTACCATCAGATGTACGCCATACAGTTTCTGAATGCTTTCTTCTGTGATCACCTGATCTGGAGCACCTTCGATCGCCACATGACCGCCCTGCAGACCGATGATCTTGTCAGAAAAATAAATGGTCTGGTTGATGTCATGCAGAACCATAACGATCGTGATGTCGAATTCTTTATTCAGTTTTTTGACCAGTTCCAGGATCTCCAGCTGATAGCGGATATCCAGATAAGTGGTCGGCTCATCCAGGAACAGAAGTTCGGTATTCTGTGCCAGTGCCATGGCGATCCAGACTCTCTGTCGCTGTCCGCCTGAAAGCCTTCCGATCTCACGTTCACGCAGGTCCAGAAGTCCGGTCACCTGAAGTGCCTGTTCGATCAGCCGCTCGTCTTCTTCACTTTTTCCGCCCAGCATTTTCTGATAAGGGGTTCTTCCATACGATACGAGGCGTTCGATCGTGATATCTTCTGCTGCGGAATTATGCTGGTGTACGATCGACACTTTTCTTGCAAATTCGCTGAGCGAATATTTTTTTATGCTCTTTTCTTCCAGCAGGATTTTCCCTTTTCCCGGTGTCAGATTCTTGGTCATAAGAGAAAACAGGGTAGATTTCCCACAGCCGTTCGCACCCATGATTGTCGTGATCTTCCCGCGTGGTATCGTCAGGGAAATATCCGAGAGAATCTGGTTGCTTCCGTAGGAAAAGCTTAAGTTTTTCACTTCCATCGCATTAGTTTCCATATTTTTTCGACCTCCGAAGCAGAAGAATAAAGAACGGACCACCAACTACGCTCATGATCACCGCTGCACTCACTTCATACGGAGCGGCAATCGTCCTGCCGATCGTATCTGCCAGCAGAAACGTAAAAGCCCCTGCAAGTGTGGAAAACGGGATCAGCACCTTATGGTCACTTCCAACCAGCAGTCTGCCGATATGCGGAACGATCAGTCCCAAAAAGCTTACGGCACCTGCAACTGCGGTTGAAACGCTGGCAAGTAAAACTGCCGTCAGGGAGATCACAATCCTGGTGCGGTTTACATTGATTCCAAGTCCTCTTGCCGTTTTGTCTTCCAGAGACAGCAGATTGCATTCCCCTACAAACAGAATCGCCAGAAACAGTCCTGCCAGTACATAGGGAAATAACGTTCCGACATCTGACCAGGTCTTCTGCGTGATATTTGCTTCTACGATCGATGCCACACCGGTCCTCTGACCGCCTGTCATCGTACTGAAGATACTGGAAAGTCCGGTGAAAAGGGCATCGACTGCCACACCGGTCAGAATGATGCGAAGCGGGCTGAGTCCCTGTTTCCAGGACAGACAATAGACCAGAAAGAATGCTGCCACCCCGCCAAAAAAGGCTGCAAACGGTGTAAAAAAGTAAAGTGTCGGAAAAAAGGTGCTCACACAGACTGCCGCAAATCCAGCTCCGCTTGAAATTCCGATAATTCCCGGGTCTGCCAGCGGATTTTTTAAAACCGCCTGAAAAAGAACACCGGACACTGCGATCGCCGCCCCGGCAAGCATGGAGATCAGAATACGCGGAAAACGCAGATCATAGACCGCCGCCACATTCTCATCATATTCTACAAACAGACCGCGAAGCAGCTGACCGAAACTTACGGAAAGACTCCCTGTATTGATTGCCGAAAAAAATACGAGCAGCAGCAAAAACAGGATCACAGCAAACGAAATCCAGGTTCGCCTGTACTTTTTCTGTTTCCGCACCATATCTTGATTCATAACGTTTTCTCCTTCCAGTTCTGCTTTTATTACGATTCGGTATAAAGCAGTTTTTTTAACGTTTCCAGGGCATCCTGATAAGCAAACGTTGCACTCATTCCAAACTGCTCATACGGAAGATCATAGACTTTTCCGTCTTTCACGGCCTGAAAATGTTTCCAGATATCATTGCTCTTGAAATCTTCTGCAAACATTTCTGCTACCTGATCCGGAAGTGCATGTGCTGCACGCAGAATGATGTCCGGTTCTTTGGTCTTCATATCTTCTGTATTGACTGTCAGAAATTCCTGTCCCTGATCTTCATAAACGTTTTCTGCCCCGGCAAGGGCTGCCAGGCTCCCGATATAGGACTTTTCAGTAGCGATCACATAGCTTCCCGGAAGTCCCATCAGGATCAGTACTTTCGGATGTTCTTTTCCGGCAATTTCTTCCTGGAAATTCTGATAAAACTCCTGATACTCATCGGTAAGCTCTCTCGCCTGTTGTTCCCGGTCAAAAATCACGCCCAGCTCTTCGATCGACTGATACATGCCGGGAACGCTGCGAAGATTTAAAAATGCCCAGTCACTGTTCAAAGTCTCGTACTTTGACTGAAGATCACTTTGCAGAGAACTCGGGCTTAAGATCCAGTCGGGACTTAACGATGCCAGAATCTCCATATCCGGGCTCATCGCCGTTCCGATGGTTGGAAGATCCTGATAGCGATCCGGGATCTCTGCCGTACTGCTGCAGACACCGACCAGGTTTAGCTCCAGTTTTTCACAGATCTGTGCCGCTGCCGGTGAGGTTGCCACAATACGTGGTGCTCTTCCAAGATCGATCACCTTTTCTCTTGCAGCTTCCACAGCTCCCGTCTGCCCGTTTCCCTGTGCTGTATATGCTTCTGTACTTTTTTCCGGATGCTGATCGACACATCCGCTCAGGAACAGACACACTGCAAATGCCGACAGGAACAGAAGACATATCCGCTTACTCATCGTCCTCGTCTCCTTTCCACAGCTCCCCATGCTTTTGCAGAAAAAGAAAAATTCCGGTTCCGGCTGCCATCAGGATCAGACCGGAAAGTGTCATGGAAACGGTCAGCACCAGGATCCATTTTCCGGGCGTCATAGCAGAGGTATCCGCTGCATTACTTTCCGCCTGTTCTGTATTTGAGATTTCGGAAGCGGTTGACAGGGCAAGTCCTTGCACTTCCGTATCCGCTTGTGGAGCGGCTGCTTTGTTTTCACTCTCTGTATTTACCGTTTCTGATGTCTGTACTGCATTGTCGCTGCTTTTGGCATCCGCAGAATCAGAAGTTTTTGCAGAATCATTTTCCTCTGATTTCATAGTTTCCCGGCTGCTTTCATCCAACTTGTCTGTGTCGCTTTGTTCTGATTTATTTTCCTGAGCTCCGTCCGATACGTTCGATGTTTCCGTGACATTTATCGCCTTGAAATCTGTCTGATTACCGGACTGATAATCTCCCGGATAAAAATAAAAGATCACGTTTCTTCCCATCGGCTCTACATACATCGAGCAACGCACAATACAGCTCTCCGACGGTACTTCGATGCAGGCATCTTCGGTGCTTCCGCTTCCGTCTGCTCCTGTCGCCGTTGTTGTCACCGATGTGCTGTTCCATGTGCTGTCACCGACATTCTGAACCGATATGTCATGTCTGGAGGCATAATCCATCAGACTGAAGCGAACCGTCAGGTAGTATTTTCCGGAATCGGTCACTTCCAAAATCCCCTGTGTGCCAACGGCACTTTCTGCCATGCCCTGACCGGTCGCAGCAGAGGCTTCTCCGCCCGAATCCTCGATCACCCCGGTCACCGGATGTGTATAACTGGTCGTTATGGAACAGGTATAAATGCTCCCGCTTTCTGCAAAGACCTGCTTTTTGCCCAAAAGCAGCAATCCGCAAAGGAAAAGCAGTCCTGTGATATATTTACCCCGTTTTTTCTTTCTGATGCCTGTCTGCATAATGTTCTCCTATAACACCCATCTGCGGCTTCTGATCTTATAAAGAACACCGGCTCCTGCCGCCAGAAGTGCTCCAAGCGACGGAAGTGCGGCTGCAACCGGATTTCCTTTTTTGCTTTGTGCTCCCGATCTTCCCTGTCCTGTTGTCACCGTGTCACCATTTTCGCTGTCTTCCTGCTGTTGACTTTCTGCACTTACCGATGCTGCCTGTCCGGCTGCATCTTCAATCTTGTTTTTCAGCACTGCATCTTCTTTGGCTGCTTCACTCTCTTTTTGCTCTCTGCTGCTTTTGGCGGCATCTTTTGTCTTTTTTGAAGCATTCGATGACGGAAGTACGGATGTTCCTTTTGTCTGGCTGCTTACCGGAAGTGACTGGTTTCCAAGTGGACTTCCTGCGGAACCGTTTCCTGATGCTGCAGTTTTATTTCCGGTGGTTCCATTTGTATGGCTTCCCTGTGTGCCGCTTCCAGTATCAGTGCGGCTGCCGGAATTGCCGTTATCCTCTGTTTCTTTTACACTTTTTTTATCCAGTGTGATGTTTTCAATATCCAGCTTCAGATAAACATTCTGGGTACCGCTTCCGGCGGAGATGGCATCCATGACCGGAACAAATACCTGGAGCGGAACATAGCCGTCTTTTTTTGCCTCCGCGATCATAGTAAAAGAAATTTCTTTCGGATAATCGGTGCCATTCTGTTTTTTGGTGACATCTACCGCTTTCGGGCTTCCGACCGGTCCGCCGTAAGCATCTGTCTGATAACCGACCTTATAATATTTCAGCCATCCGAGATAACCTTTCTGACCATTGATCGTCAGACCGTTAAAGCTCAGTGTCAGCGTATATTTTTTCTTTTTTACCGTCAGTTTCACGGTATGATCCAGAGCTTCGTTTGCCATGGATAAGGACTGCTTATCGGTTTTCATCATTTTGCCCGGAAGATAATAGACTCCGTCCGAGAGCGTTTTGATATCCAGACTCTCGCCGCTGTTATCTTCCGTGGAAGAAGTCGTTTTTTTCTGATCCAGATTGATGATCGCCTGGGATAGTGCATTTTGCTGTTTTGTGATCTGAAGCTTTGTCGCATTTTCATTATCATAAACATTCTGTGCCACAGCGATCGCTTTTTTCAGTGCTTCCAGACTCTCTTTTGTATATACATTCTCTCTTCCGGATAAACTGGTCGCCGATAACAGCAGGGTATGTAAGCCGGACTTGTCCGCTTTTTCAGAAGACGGCTTCTGATTTCCGTTATTTCCCGGCTGTTCCGTGGATGGCTGCCCGGTAGACGGTGTTTCCGTAGAAGGCTCCGTTGGATTTGAAACCAGTGTCAGACTGCTCCAGTCCAGCTGAAGCCTTGCGTACTGCTCACCGCTTCCTGCACTGACGGCTTCCATCACCGGCACATAGACCTGCGTCCAGATTTCACCATCTCCTGCTGTGACCGGAATTGCGATTTTTTTCGGATAGATCATACCTTTTACATTTTCATCCAGGCCGTTTTCAGGATCGTTGTAACTGTCATAAACTCCATCATACTGCTCAAGGATTTCAGATGCGGATGCCGCATCACTTTCCGTCGGAACTCTTCCGTCCACATCCGGATAATATAATGTTTCTGCCAGATAGCCATTAAAATCCTTTTTCCCAAGTCGGATCGTAAGCGGAACCAGATCTAGGACAAGCTGACAGTTTCCGCCGGACACCTGCAAGGTCATCGGTTTGGAAATGGCAGTGTTACCCATCGAATCCTGATCCTGCACGGCATGACGCAATACGCCATTTATCGTATAGGTACCGTCTGCGACCGTCTCTGCCTGCACACCTTCCGTTTCGGCTGCATACACCTGCATTGTTTTTGCAGAGAACATCGACGAGATCAGACCGGCAGAAAAAACGACTCCTGCAAGCAGACATACCTGGCATTTTCTTTTTCTTCCTGTCACATTTCTTTCCACTTTGATCCCTCCGTTCTGAATCCTGCTCTCTTTCTTACATTTTTACTCTCAGTACTTTTGAATACGTTCCGAAAAGTTTCTGTTTGCCGTTTTTCTTATAAGCTCGCACTTTAAAATAGTACGTCTTTTTGGCTTTCAGTTTTTTCACGGTAAGCTTTGTTGTCTTTGCTTTGGAAATGGTTTTGATCTTTTTGTATTTGCCTTTGGCTTTTGTGGCCTGGTAAACTTCATAGCCGTTGGCATCCGTTGCTTTTTTCCAGCTTAAGGTCAATGTCTTCTTCTTTCTTTTTTTCTTTTTCAGGTTTTTCACTGCTGCCGGAGCTTTCATGCTACTGTTGTTCTGATTTCCGGTACTGCTGTTTCCATTTGCCGGGTTCTGCTGATTGCCATTTCCGTTGTTTGCGTTATTGTTTCCGCCATTATTATTATTTCCGTTTCCACCCGGATTGTCATCGTTTACCGCTTTGCGTTTTGCCCAGTCAAAGGTCACCAGCACATCCTGGTCAAATCCTGCCATAGCATCTACGGAAACTCTGGCATAAATATTTTTTTCTCCTGCTTTTGCACGTTCAAAAGAAAAACTTCCAGGATAAGAAACACCTTCTTCGGTATAAGAATCCCCAGGCATAGCTTCTGCCCGACTGGATTTGTCGTCCCCTTCGTAAACCCAGAATTTTTCCAGATGTCCTTTTTCGGTACTTCCTGCCATGTTGATGTCCATGCTGTGGAAATTCAGCTTATACTGAACCTTTCCGCCTTTTACGGTCACTCTCGCAGTCGGAGCGATCGCCGCACCTGCCATCGATGCTTTATCCGGATTGGAAGCACTCATCAGTGCAACCGGCACATCATAAACGCCGTCCTCGATCGCTTCATCCTGTACCTTTAAGGTATTCCAGTACACTTTGGTAAAACAGTCGGCACTGAATTTTCCCTGATCAAAGGTGATTCCCTGATACGTTCCGGTCAGACGTTTCATCGTCGGCACATAAATGCTCGCTCTGCTGCTGTAAGTATCTGCAAAGCCGTTTTCCAGCGGAAAGCTGACTTTTGATACAACGTTGATCTCTTTTGTCTCACTGTCATCTTTATAGGACATGGTTTCTGTGGTTATATCTGCATCTGTTTTCAAGCTTTTTGTCATATCGTTGTTAGCATAATATCCGTCAAACTGATAGATATAAAGTGGCTCTTTCTCGCTTCCGCTTATGATATCAGTGCCCAGGGTCATATTGCCATTCGTATCGACCTGGATCGTTGCCTGTCTTGTCTCATCTTCGATCAGGCTGTGTTTGATCTTATCGGTGTAATAAGAAATCATAACCGTGTAAGTGCCTTCTTTTAATTTTTCGGTCGGAAGGACATTCTCTTCCTGTTCCGGCTCCAGACCCAGTGCATCTAAAATGGCATCCCGGATCGCTTTCGAAGAATATGTTGCCCCGGAAACAACATCCACGGCACTGATCTCTTTTGCATCTGCTGTGGATTTGCCAAGATAGGCATCTTCCAGTACCTCAGCCGCCATCTCCAGACGCATTTTGTTATCGCTCACATAGTTTCCGGCATAATTCTTTCCTTCTACCGAAAGGCTGCGGATCTTCTGATCTTCCACGCCAACTGTCACTTCAATGTTATATTCACCAAACTGGGTGACATGTGAAGTTCCCTTGACGGAGGTTGCCGCAGATGCAGAAATTACCGGCAGTGCAGTCAGTGTCAGTGCCGCAGATGCGATACATGCCGCGGCTTTATAAAACCATTCCTTCTTTCTCATGGAAATTCTCCTTTCCTGCGGGACAAAAGATTTCGTCCCAGGCATGTTGAATGTGTTCCTGTGTATGTATATAAGTTAGTTCAGACTACTTTTCGTTATAATTAGGTAACACATTTGGATTCCCATGTCAAGCATTCTTTTTGTTTTCATGCTCAAGAAGCACGGAGTCGGATTCTTGCCGTTTTCGGAACTTTTTGTCTTTTTCTGTCTGGAAACTTTTTTCAGTTTTTAATTGCCTTTGTACTGTTTTGCCATCGTATAAATCACACGGATTACACGGATTGCTCCGTGCTTTACACTCCCACACCTACATCCAGAATACGAGAACGGCTGTGCTCTCCGGCATATGGCTCCTTCCAACGCTGCATGTCATGGTGACGGACAAGGCTCCCCGCACTTCGCCGCCCTGCCGTCTGTGAAACTGGAATGCTCGCAGGGGGATCCGGATCATGTCATCCCGACATTCTGCCTGGATCAGCGTGCCCTCCTGGTCGTATTTGAGCGTATCGAGATGTCCGCTCATTTTTTCTCTGTTAATACGCGAAAAACCTTGCATTTCTTTTCTTTTTAAAATCAGCCAGCTGCCGCGGCGATTATGTTTGAGCGTCGCTGGCTTTTCAAATCCCTGGTCTGCCATGGACAGTGCCATCTTTCCTTCTTTGTTGCGGTACAGCATAAAATAAACCGGACATTCGATTTTTTCCGGCAGCATTTCACGAAGGAACTGTTCTGTCAGACGTTCTCTTTTCTCCCGCACATGGCTGCTCTGCATCCGCTTATAATTTGTCAGCATCGTTGAGATCGTATAACAGCTGATGTTTTCAACCATATCCCGAACGTTTGCTTCCAGCTGTGCTTCCGGGATGCCGATGCTCCGAAAATAGGACGGCAGTTCTTTTAAAATACGCTTATAATTCTCAATCCATGCCTGCCCTTCTTTTGTAAACCGATAATCTTCTGTAAGAAGTCCTTTTTCGCAGCAACTTTTCAGATAACGGCTGACCGGTGCAGTACTGACCTGGCATTTTTCTGCGATCCTCGCGATCATGCCGCGTGTGTTGTCTTCTTTTTCCAGCTCTGTCAGATAACGGAGCTGCTGCAAGGTAGGCAGATTTCTGCGATTCAGATTTTCACCTTTTTCCATATTTGCTCCACCTCTTTACCATATGTGAATATTCAGCTCCCGGCACTGTGCTTCTTCTGGTTTCTGAATCCCTTCTGTAATACCAAGGACTCCATCACACTCCGTAAGCGGAGAGGCAGCACTTACGGTGCAGGTCAGTGCACTTTGCGGAAGCCGGAAATCATTCTGTTCCCGTTTTGCCATCCTCCATTTTTCACCGTCCAGATACCACAGCCGACAGTCTTTCTCAATCTCTTTTCCATGAAGAATAAAGAAACTTTCTTTGTCACTGACGATCAGTTCCGCCATTTCCAGAAACCATTCTGACTCTTCAGCCAGACGGCGAGGAAAGCGCTCTTCCATGCGATAAAGGCTCATGCAGAAAAAATATCTTCCTTCCGGATACAGGTATCGCAAATCCACATCCCGCACTACGCGGTCATACGTTTCTCCGTATTTTAAGAATTCCTGTACACCCTGAAGTACGTTTCCGCTGATCACATGTTCCATGCGGCAGGCATTCTCTTCTGCCTCTTCTTCTTCAAGCCCGCAGGTCATCTGCAAAAACTGGGTCAGATTGTGGTGACGCAAAAGACATTCTTCACCCTGTACTTTTCCAAGTTCGGTGAGTCGATAGCCGCTGTTTTCCGCTCGTTTCCGCAGATAACCGCTCTCCATAAGTCCTCTTTCCAGACGCTTTAGCTCCGCATCCATAAGCTCCAGGTGCATTTTCACCTGATGTGGCCAGATTTCGGTTCCGGATTTCCATCCCATATAAAGATATTCCAGAAAGTCTTCCTCTTTTTCTTCTTCACTGTGCGGAATATTCATCTGTCAGCTCATCCTTCCTCTCTCAACAGAATACACAACATCTGCGATCTGCATGGTAGATTCCCGGTGAGATACCAGCACAACAGTTTTGCCGTTTCGCTCCTCTTCCAGGGATTTTAAGATCACCGCTTCATTCAAACTGTCCAGATTGCTGGTCGGCTCATCCAGAAGCATAAACGGTGCATCATGCAGAAACGCTCTTGCAAGCCCCAGTCTCTGGCGTTCTCCTCCGGAAAGGGTATCGCCAAGTTCGCCCACCTGTGTCTCATAGCCCTGCGGCAGTTTTTTGATAAATTCATGGATCGAAGCCTTTTTGCAGGCTGCTTCCAGTTCTTCCTGTGTGGCATCCAGTTTAGCGATCCGAAGATTTGCCGCGACACTGTCATGAAACAGGCATGTTTCCTGTGTCACAAAACTTTCCATATCACGCAGATTCGAAGTATTGATCTGATTCACGCCGGTTCCGGATATGGAGACACTTCCCTCCTGCACATCCCAGAAACGCATCAGAAGTTTCAAAAGCGTAGATTTGCCGCTGCCGCTTTTCCCGATGATCCCAACCACACTGTTTTCTTTAATATCTGCGGAAACATCTTTGAGAATAGTCTCCTGTCCATAGGAAAAGGTCACATGCTCTGCCTTTGCCCCGTGAAATGCGACTTCTTTCTGGCCGTTGATCTCCTTTACCATCGGTTCTTCTTCCAGAATATCCAGTACACGGTTTCCGGCTGCAAACGTATTCTGCAGGGTACTGCCAAGATTTGCAAGTGCCGTGACCGGGCCAAAAGAGCTCATCAGAGCTACCGTACTGATCAGTACGCCATCAAATCCAAGAGCCCCTCTCTGATAAAGCATCGAAGAGACAAAAAGCATTAAAAGGTCTGAAATCAGGATTGTCATACCGGTAATCGCCATATTTCTTCCGGTGGTACGTTTCATACGTTCTTCTTCTTTGGAAAGCTCATCCGTCCGATGGTTCATCTGCCGCATGCGTTCCTGTCCCTGACCATACTGCAGTATTTCCGAAAGACCACGTAGCGAATCCAGGACAAAACTTCCAAGTTCCCCGGATTTTGTCCGAAATCGCATGCCGTCATCCCCGCCTGCCTTGGAAACAGCGAGCGGTATCAAAACTCCGACCGCCAGATAAGCAAGCAGTGCGAGAATTCCAAGTATCACATGAAACTGTCCGATAAACAGACACAAAAGAATCGTATAGAGTACTGCGATCGCCGTCGGTGAGATGGTATGTGCATAAAAGACTTCGAGCAGTTCAATATCAGATGTGATCACCGTGATCAGATTTCCCTTGTCTTTTCCTTCCAGTTTTGCCGGCGTCAGTTTCCGAAGTGACTGAAATACCTCGTCACGGATCAGTGCCAGCAGTTTGAATGCAATAAAATGGTTACAGGACTGTTCTGCGTATCGCAGGATTCCGCGAAGAACCGCAAAAACAGCCACACCGATAAATAAAAATCCAAGTGAGCCTTTCCACATGCCAAGCACCTGTAAAATCCCGAAAGCTCCGAAGATCGTGATAAAAGAAGCACACAGATGTCCCAGAAGTCCCATCAGGATCGCAAGTATCATATAACCGGTCAGTGGTTTTACCAGGTGGATCAGATTTTTCATGACCGCAAAATTACTTCTTTTTTTCATACGTTCACACCACCTTTTCCATAGCGTTCCAGCCTTTGCTGTGTCGTCCACATTTTTTGATACAGACCGTTTTTCTTAAGCAGTTCTTTGTGTGTTCCGCATTCTTTTACCTCACCCTGCTCCATTGCATAGATTATATCTGCTTTTGTGATATTTACAAGGCGGTGTGAGATCAGAAGCACGCTCTTTTTCTTTGCCAGAAGCAGGATCTGCTCCATAATGTCGTTTTCACTCTCCACATCGATGTTGGATGTCGCCTCATCGAAGATATAGACCGGACTGTCATGCAGAAGTGCTCTTGCAAGGGCGAGTCTCTGACACTGACCGCCGGAAAGATTGGATGCTTTTTCCGCAAGTTTTGTATCCAGTCCTTCTTCGCTTCTTAAAAATGCTGCCAGATTGGTCTGTTCCAGAACTGCCCACATTTCATCCTCTGTGGCATCCGGATTTCCCATAAGCAGATTCTCCCGGATTGTTCCTTTAAACAGGTAACTATTATGGCTGATATAGGTAATATTCTGCATCAGGCTGCTCTCGGAAATATCCGAAAGTTCGATGTCACCGATTTGGATCGCTCCTTTGTATCCGCGGTTTCTTCCCATTAAAATGGATGCCACAGTTGATTTGCCGCATCCGCTTTCCCCGGCAATGGCAACAAACGTTTCTCTTGGGATTCGAAGGTCCATGCCTTTTAAAATCTCACGGTCTGCTTCATAGGAAAAACGGAGATTTTCACAGACAATCTCTGCATTTTTTGGAAATTCTGCCGCCTTTTTCGGTGCTTCCGGAAGCTCCAGAAAACGGAAGATCTTGTCGCTTGCCGCCATACCGTTCATGGCAATATGAAAAAAGCTTCCAAGTTGACGCATCGGAATAAAGAAATCTGCAGACAGCAAAATAACCAACAAAGCTCCGGCAAGATCAACTCCTCCATTCTGGTACTGTGTCACCGAGAAAAACACGCCAAGTGCCGCTCCGCCATAGGCGATAATATCCATGATGGTGATCGAGTTGAGCTGCATGGTCAGTACTTTCATGGTGATTTTTCGGAATTTTTCGGATTCTTCATTCATTTCTTTGTTTTTGAAGGCATCTGCCTGATAAATTTTTAAAGTGGTAAGTCCCTGAAGATTTTCAAGAAAGGTGTCGCCAAGTGCCGTATACTGTCCCCAGTATTTTGACAGTAACTTCTTTGCCCAGGTCTGCACTGCTGCGATCGCCGCCGGAATCAGCGGAACACAGACGAACAATACAACCGCAGAAGGTACATTCACACGCAGAAGCACAAGAAAAAGAGTCAGCGGTGCCAGCATTGCATAGAAAAACTGCGGCAGATATGCACCGAAATACGTTTCCAGCTGATCTACCCCTTCTACTGCCACCTGAACAATCTCAGATGTCCTGATCTGCTCTTTATAGGCTGCACCAAGTTTCAGAAGTTTTGTATATATAGCCTCCCTGAGCGTTTTCTTTACTTTTTTTGAAGAAAGAAATCCCATTCTGGAAGCACCGATCGCACAGAAAAAGCGAACCGTCACTGCCATAACGGCAATCACGGCGAAAACGGCAAAATCCTTTCCGGTCACATTTTTTGCATATAAGGACGCAAAAAAGCGAGTGATACTCATCATAAGCACCACGTTTGCCGCAAGTGAAATCCACTGCATCAGAACATTTCCGGCAACGTATTTTTTGCTCTCCGGAACCATTCTGATCAGACGCTTGTCAATCATCATATTCATTTTCCTCACTAATTGATCTTAAGTAATTATGGTAACTTTCTGCTTACTTTCATTAGTGTCTGCTAACTATATACGAGGGGAGTATAACATAAAGAATTGAGAAATGTCAACGTGATCTTTCTGTGCAAAGAACCGCACAGAAGAATCACGATCAGATCAGAGATCCTTTGACGGGTGCTGATCTCTTGCCCAGCCTCCGGCACAGGAAACGGCTTTTTTCCATCCTTTTCGGACTTCTTTTCGCCAGTTTTCTTCCTGCTTTGGCAAAAAGGTATGCTCCAGTGCCCAGTTTTTTCGGATTTCTTCGCTGTTTTTCCAGTAGCCGACTCCGATGCCGGCAAGATAGGCAGCTCCAAGGGCTGTCGTCTCGATGCATTTCGGGCGTTCTACTTTTGCATTCAGAAGATCGGCCTGAAACTGCATCAGGAAATCATTAGCACAGGCTCCGCCGTCCACTTTCAGGGATGCAAGTGACAGACCTGCTTCTTTTTCCATCGCTTCGATCACATCCGTGACCTGATAGGCGAGTGACTCTACCGTTGCCCGGATCAGATGTTCTTTTTTCGTGCCGCGTGTGATGCCGACGATCGTTCCTCTGGCATATGGATCCCAGTACGGTGCAGCAAGTCCGGTAAATGCCGGGACGACATAGATACCGTTCGAGTCCTTCACTTTTTTGCAGTATTCTTCGGATTCTGCCGCATGATCGATCATACGCAGATCATCGCGAAGCCACTGAATGGCTGCTCCTGCCACAAAAACGCTGCCTTCCAGTGCGTACTGTATCTGATCGTCAACTCCTGCTGCAATCGTAGTCAGCAGTCCGTTTTTTGAGATGACCGGCCAGTCTCCGGTATTCATCAGCAGGAAACAACCGGTGCCATAGGTGTTTTTTACGTCACCGGAGCGAAAACAGCACTGCCCGAACAATGCAGCCTGCTGATCCCCGGCTGCTCCGGCTATCGCAATACCGTCACCGATCAGACAGTCTTTTGTATAACCGTAGACACCACTCGATGGTTTTACTTCCGGCAGCATTTCGCATGGAATATCCAGTTTTTGCAGGATTTCTTCGTCCCATTTTCGTTTATGTATATCAAAGAGCATCGTTCTGGATGCATTGGTGTAATCGGTGACATGTGCCTGTCCGCCTGTCAGTTTCCAGATCAGCCATGTATCTACAGTTCCAAACAGCAGTTCGCCATTTTTTGCACGTTCTCTGCCTTGTTCGATATGATCAAGGATCCAGGCAAGTTTGGTCGCCGAAAAGTAAGCATCTGGGATCAGTCCTGTTTTTTTGTGGATTTTTTCACCAAATCCGTCTTTTACCAGTTCCTCCACTTTTTCTGCAGTCCTGCGGCACTGCCAGACGATCGCATTGTATACCGGCTTTCCGGTTGCCTTCTCCCAGACGATCGTTGTCTCTCTTTGATTGGTAATGCCGATTGCCGCAATGTTCTTTTCCGTTACACCGATCTTGCCCATCGCCTTGGCTGCTACCGCAATCTGAGAAGACCATATTTCCATCGGATCATGTTCGACCCATCCAGGTTTTGGGAAAATCTGCTTAAATTCCATCTGTGCCATACTGCAGATGTTTCCCTGCCTGTCAAATAAAATACACCGGGAACTTGTGGTTCCCTGATCCAGTGCCATAATATAGTTCTGCATTTTTACCCCCATTTTATCTTAGTCGGAGAAGACTCCCACTTCTATACTAAGTCCGGAAATCCGCCTCTCGCTAAGACCGATTTTTTATTTGCCTTTTATTATACATTTGGATCTACCAAAAATCCAGTAAAAAACAGGGATTCATTCATCCCGGAACAGACATTTTTTCATATCTTCCGGAAACGGTGCTTCAACGGTGATCCGCTTTCCCTCAAATGGCTGATAAAAACAGATCCTGGATGCATGAAGTGCTGCCCGTTTGATGCCGGTAAAGCAATTCTCTGCATCCACATCTGCTTTTTGATCTGTATCCGCAAAATACAGCCGATCTCCAATCAGCGGATGCCCTGCATCTGCCATATGTACGCGAATCTGGTGTGTTCGTCCGGTTTCCAGGGTAAGCTGCACCAGTGCCGCTTCCATATACTGTTTCTGCACCTGATAATGTGTGACTGCCGTTTTGCCATCTTTTGAAACACACATTTTCATCAGGCTTCCGGGCAAAGGTGCGATCGCACCGTTTAATGTTCCGTTCTTTTCTGCAAATATGCCGCTGCAGATCGCCAGATATGTTTTCTGCAACCTGCCGTCTTCTCTTTGTCTGGAGAGTCTTGCCGCTGCCGCACGGTGTTTGGCAAACAGCACGATGCCGCTTGTCTCCAGATCCAGCCTGCCTATGCTGTGAATTTCCACCTGCTGAGTGTTCTTCCGAAAATAATAGGCAAGCTGATTGGCCAGCGTATCCTGATAATGACCATGCGACGGATGTACTGCCATACCGGCTGGTTTATTCACTGCGATCACATCCGCATCTTCATAGAGAATGTCCGGCATTTGTTCAAAGGACAGCAGATGTGCGGAGCTGCTGTTTTTTGTTTCCAGCAAAACTTCCAGCACATCGCCTTCTGACAGTCTGGTCGTCACTCTTGCCCGCTGCCCGCCCAAACAGATGCCATTTTCTGTAAATTTCATGCTTCTGATCTGTGCATTTGAAAATCCGGCAATCTGTTTTAAATATTGCTGTATCGTCAATCCTTTTTCTGCTTTTTCAATAAGATAGGTTTTTTTATTCATCTTTCGTCTGTCCGCTTTCTGCTACTCTTTCATCTTTGGCTGGAAGATCAGGCTGGCAAGATAGGAAAAGATCAGAGCCGCACTGATCCCGACGGCACTTGCCTTAAATCCTCCCATAAAAATCCCTAAAAATCCATTTTCATCGACTGCTTCTTTAACACCTTTCCAGAGTACGTTTCCGAAACCGAGAAGCGGCACCGAAGCACCGGCACCGGCAAATTCCACAAACGGCTGATAGATGTTAAAGGCTCCAAGCAGTGCTCCGCTGCAGACCAGGATCACCATCACACGTCCCGGCATCAGTTTTGTTTTTTCAAGAAGGATCTGACACAGGGCACAGATCAGTCCGCCCACCCAGAATGCTGTCACATAACTCATGTTTGATACGCTCCTTTCTGTCCGCTAACAATGTTCGATCACGACCGCATGAGCGATCCCGGGCACGGTCTGCCCTTCGTTAAAGCTGACCGTAGAGAGCAGTGCTCCGGTCGGAACAAAAAGAATCCGCTTCCAGTCTCCTTTTTCTATTTTCGGAAGGATCATGGCGGAAAGCGTCACTGCGGAACATCCACAGCCGCTTCCGCCAGAATGTGTATCCTGTAACTTACGGTCATAAATTTCGATTCCGCAGTCCATATGCTGCTTTTTGATATCAAACCCTTTCTCTTTTAGTAGCTCCAGCAGGATCGTCTGACCGACATAGCCCAGATCTCCTGTAATGATGCGGTCATAATCCTGTGGCTGCCGGTTAAAATCCATCAGATTCTGACAGATCGTATCTGCCGCTGCCGGTGCCATGCAGGCTCCCATATTCAGAGAATCCCTCACACCGTAGTCCACTACTTTCCCGGTCGTGATTCCGGTGATTTTTGCATGGCTTTTCTGTGCTGAGAGCAGAAAAGCTCCGCTTCCGGTAACGGTCCAGGTCGCAGAAAGAGGTCTTTGATTCCCGTATCCGAGCGGAAATCGAAACTGCTTTTCCGCACTTCCAAAGTGGCTGGAAGTCACGGCAAGTACCTGATCGGCATACCCTGCACTTACCGTCATTGCCGCCAGTGACAGGGTCTCTCCACAGGTAGAACAGGCTCCATACAGTCCAAACAGCGGAATTTCCAGCTCTTCTACACCAAAAGATGTGGCAATGAGCTGCCCTAACAAATCTCCTGCAAAAATATAGCGAATCTGTTGCGGCATCTTCCCTGCTTTTTCCAGTGCCAACTGGATTGCTTTTATCTGAAGCATGCTCTCCGCCTTTTCCCAGTTTTCTTCCCCAAGCATGGGATCCTCACAGATCAGGTCGATTTTTTCTCCAAGCGGCCCTTCTCCTTCTTTTTTGCCTGCCACAGAGGCACTCGCAAAAAGATAGGGCGGCTTCTCAAAACAGATACTCTGCTCTCCGGTCATACTATTCATAATCTTATTCCTGCCTTTTTGACGTTATTTCACGCCCTTTGTTTTTGATTGGAATCTGGTTTTAGTATGGCTTTTATATGAAAAAGTATACCATGGTTTTCTGGTTTTTCCTTTGATCTGACACACCTTGAAACCTGACATCTATTTTTCGCAAAGTGCTTATTCTGAAATGCTCTGGCTTCGCTCTTCTAATTTCTGCAAAACTTGATCTGCTGCCTCCCCGGTAAGCGGTGTCGGCTGATAATTGTTGTAACCCTCTGCCGAAGAAACACTGCAAGGAATGACTTCGTAAGACGCATCTACGATCTCATGTTTTCCGTTTACGGTAAATTTCTGCTGAAAGATGATCGTATCCATCTCTGTCGGATTGGTATTTCCGCCAAAGCAGAAGTTACCAAGACTGTAAGCGATCGTCTTTCCTTTATAACCGCCAATCCCCTGGATAATATGCGGATGATGTCCGACGACCACATCAGCCCCCTCATCGATTGCCAGATGTGCAAGCGTTACCTGATTTTCATCCGGGACAGTAACAAGCTCATTGCTCCAGTGAAAAACTGCCACAATAATTTCCGCTCCGTCTTTTTTGAGTTTTGCAATATCACTTTTTACCTGTGGTATGCGTTCCAGATGATCATCCAGCTCATAGATACCGAAAAATCCGATTTTGACGCCTTTGACCTCGATCACCGACGTATCATCGTAGCCAAAGGTTTTGATTCCATTTTCTTCCAGGGTATTTACCGTATCCTGAAAGCTCTGCTCTCCATAGTCATGGCTGTGGTTATTTGCCATATTTGCTGCTTCCACCGATGAGGAAGTAAGAATCTTCACAAATTCCGGATCGCCTTTGAAGGCAAACTGTTTGTCTGCACGTGTGGTTTCTTCCGTAAGCGTACCTTCCATATTTATGATCGTCAGGTCATCTTTTTCAAAAATATCCCGCACATTCTTCAAGAAATATTCCGGACCGTTTGCCTCATAGTAAGCATTGAAACCGGTATCCCAGGCAAACTGCTCATCTGTTCCCAGAATACAGTCTCCGGTAAAGTTAAGCGTCAGATTGATCCTTGTTGTATCTTCCGTCTCGGTCTGTGTTTCACTTTCTGCAGGCTGCTCGGTCTGTTTTTGACCAGATGGTACGTTTTTGATCGTTTTCCCGATCACACGAACTACCCCATACACTGCAAGTATGAGCATCATACAGGCCAGAATCAGTGCAAAAATATAATTTCGTCTCCGGATCTTCAGCCGCTTTAAATGTACTTCTTTTTTTCTGCGGATCAGTTTTCCTCTTCTTTCCTCATCCTGACAGTCCAGGATGAGGATCGTCAGCTTCTGTTCTGCCCGACACAGGCGTTCTTCTCCTGTAAGTTTGTTCCAAAATCTCTTCATTTCCCTCTCCCTTTGTTTCTTTTGTATTTTTCTAAATGATTCTTCCATTGAACGCACACGAAACCTGGCACGCACTTTTGCTTTATTATAACATAAATCTTAAAGAATACCAGAGCGAATCCCGACACGGATACAAGCTTGTTGCTCGCCGTCTTTAAAAGCGAAAGTCCTCTCACATCTGATTTAGCAAACAGAAAACGCTTCAGATGCAGCTCCCTGTCACATCTGTGACTTTGGCTCTGCGTCTAAAGCGTCTGGCTGATTTTTCTATTTTCTGTTTTCCGGAAGATGTTCTCCTGCTTCAATCCCATTCAAAAAGAATACCAGAACAGCGACCACGCATCCGGTCAGTACCTTGATCCATTTTGCCATTTTATTCTCTCCATGGTAAAATTATCGATTACTCCAGTACTTTTTTGTAAAAGTCAAAGCAGTCGAAGGTTGCAAAATAATCTTTCGGTGTCTCTGCACGGCGGATCAGTTTTGCCTCTCCGTCTTCTGTGAGCAGAACTTCTGCAGATTTCAATTTGCCGTTGTAATTATATCCCATGGAAAATCCATGTGCACCGGTATCATGGATAACCAGAAGATCTCCCATATCTACCTTCGGCAGCATACGGTCGATTGCAAACTTGTCGTTATTCTCACACAGAGAACCGGTTACATCGTACATATGGTCGCATGGCTGATCTTCTTTACCCATAACCGTGATATGATGATAAGCACCATACATCGCCGGACGCATCAGATTTACCGCACACGCATCCACACCAATGTATTCTTTGTAGGTGTGCTTTTCGTTGATCGCTTTTGTTACCAGACAGCCATAAGGTCCCATCATAAAACGGCCAAGTTCTGTGTAGATCGCCACATCACCCATGCCTGCCGGAACCAGAATCTCATTGTATACTTTCTCCACGCCTTTTCCGATCACGCGGATGTCATTTGGCTCCTGATCCGGGCGATAAGGGATACCGACACCACCGGAAAGATTGATAAATCCGATGTGTACACCAACTTCTTCTTTCAGGCGTACTGCCAGTTCGAACAGTTTCTGAGCCAGTAGCGGATAATAATCATTTGTGACCGTATTGCTTGCCAAAAATGCATGGATACCAAACTCTTCCACACCTTTTGCTTTCATGATACGGAATGCTTCGAAAATCTGTTCTGTTGTCATACCGTATTTGGAGTCGCCAGGGTTATCCATGATGTCATTGCTGATCTTAAAGATTCCTCCCGGATTGTAGCGGCAGCTCATCTTTTTCGGCAGCTTTCCAACAGCTTTCTCCACTTTTTCAATGTGCGTGATATCATCCAGGTTGATGATACCGTTCAAAGATGCTGCATAAGCAAACTCCTGTTCCGGTGTATCGTTGGAAGAAAACATAATGTCATCTCCGGTTGCACCGATCGCTTTGGAGAGCATCAGCTCTGTCATGGAAGAACAGTCGCAGCCACAGCCGTATTCTCTTAAAATCTGGATCAGAAACGGGTTTGGCGTTGCCTTGACTGCAAAATATTCTTTATATCCCTTGTTCCATGCAAAGGCTTCTTTTAAAGCTTTCGCATTTTCGCGGATACCTTTTTCATCGTAAAGATGGAATGGTGTCGGAAATTCTTTTACAATTTTCTGAAGTTTATCGTAAGTCACAAATGGTTTTTTATTCATCGGTACGTTCCTTTCCTGTTCACTTGCATGAACACCTGCAGAATATGCTGCTGACAGATTCCTTTTTATATCTGCAACTTTAGCACGCTGCTCTGTCAGACAACAATATGTAAAAAATATAATACGGAAGCCTTTGTTTGTCAATACCTGCATGCATGCACTTTTGAATTATTCCAGAGCCTTTTCACTGATATCTGCAAAGAAATTTTTTATCCGATGTTTTTTATCAACAAGATTATTATACTGCAAAATTGCATAATCATTCAAAATACCGCTCTGTTTTTCATTGCTCCACTGCTGAAATGTGCCATCTGTTCCCTGATAGAAGTTCGCTGTCACAACCGGATACTGCTGCTGCAGTTTTTCCAGCCAGCTCTGATAACCGGTCTTTTCAAGTCCGGCAGTATCCATCAGCAGACCACTCAAATAATTGGTACTGATCGCATCGACTTCTTTTTCCTCGATGTCGTAATTCGCCCACATGACAAACGGCACTTCGTAGCTGGTTTTCAGTTTGTCCGTTGTATCGTTTCGCGTGGCTGTGTCTTCTCCTAAAACACGCAGAACAGAGTTGGTGATATATTCTGCAGGCTGATGATCACCAAACATCAGAATGATGGTCTTTTCATCCTCATCCTGGAAATAGTCGATCAGATTTTCAAAAGCCTCATCGGTTTTTTTGATCAGGGTCAGATATTTCTCAGTTGCCTCGATCTGAACCTGATGAACCGAACGCAGATCTTCGCCGGCATCGCTGAACTGGATCTCATTTGTCAGATCTTCATATTCTTTGCTGTAGCCTCCGTGGTTCTGCATCGTTACTTCAAATGCAAACAGTGGACTGCCTTCCTCTTTTTCTTCATAAAGCTCGATCAGCTTGTCAAAAGCAGACTCATCATCCACCCAGCCACGCAGCAACGTTGCATCCGGAAAGTCTCCGGTATCCCGGAAATACTCGCTGTCAAAGCCAAGATACGGATAAACTTTGTCCCGGTTCCATCCGGTTGAATAATAAGGATGAAGAGCTGCTGTCTGATAGCCCAGTTTTCCAAGCTGTGATGCAAGGGACGGCATGGCTCCGTTTAAAAACTGCTGATACGGAACACTTCCGGTCGGCAGAAATGCCATCGTATTTCCGGTCAGAAACTCAAACTCGGTATTTGCCGTATTTCCGCCCTTTACCGAAACATAGAGATTGCCGCGGACGGTATTCTTTTTCAGGGACCGCCAGAACGGCATGTAATCTTCCGTTGTGTTAAAGTCTCCATAGACAGAAAGATCTGAAAATGCCTCATTCATGATCACAAGAATATTTGGCTGATCTTCCATATCCGTTTTGTCGGTATGGTTCTCTTCGCCTCCGGATGAAACGGATGTTTCCTCTGCAATCTTCTGTGCCGCATCTGTGGAATATCCCTGCGGCTTTTCAATATGCAGATACTGCAAGTTGGCAAGATACGCTACCATAAAACCATTGTTTCGGTAAAGGACATTTGGCGTAAACAGAATATCATCCAGTCCAAAAATTTTCTCACAGTTTTCTGTCTGCACATAGCTGACAAAAGCAAACATCAGTACCAAAGATACTGCAACGGAGAGCAGGCGTTTTTTCACATTTCCAAAGGAAAAGTGCATCTTTTCTCCGAGGATCGCGAGCCACAGAAATCCCATAAGTACAAAATACAGCCGCCAGGAAACATCCAGCGTATAATTATCTGCCACGCTTGCTGCCGTGCGAAGCGAATACAGATCCCAGGGCACGATTGGAGAAGAACGAAAACTGACCACAAAATAGTTGACTGTCCCTGCCAGAGCCGGAAAAACCGGTGTAAGCATAGCTCCCCATCTCATATTGCCGGATACTGCTGTTATGATCAGATATAACACCAGATAAAACAGATAGTTCAAAAAAAAGATTAACGGTGTCAGATCCCATGGCACATGGGTAAAAAACTCCATGCAGCACAAGGCTGCCGCCGGAAGTGCCAGAAACACGATCGGGCTTAATTTCTTTGGTATTTTAAAATCCCAGGCGATAAAACCGCCCGCCAGGATTGCAAGGAGCAGTGCCAGTCCTGCTTTTGCCACCTGAAATCCATCGCCTTTTACTGCCAGTATTTCTAAAATAATCATAAGAAGAGCTGCACCAAGTGCAACTCCTCTTCTCGTCTTCGACTTTGTCATCGCCTATTTTGCCTCAACCACCTGCATTACATTTGTGGAACGTCCACGGCCAGACACCATGTTGGTTGCCGGATCGCCCGCTGTAAATACAGCCAGTTCTCCTTTCTTAATCAGTTTGCGGCGTAAAATGATCTTCATGGAGTTGGTGATCATATGCCTTGTGCTGTCTTCTGTTTCACCCGGCATCGCATAGACACCCCAGTAAAGCTGCATCCTGCGGACTGCCTGCTCACTTGGAGAGATCGCATAGATTGGTGTCTTCGGACGCAGGCTGGAGATCATCCTTGCCGTGTAGCCGGTCATGGTCGGAACAACCAGACAGGATGCTTTAAGGATCTCAGCTGTGGACACACTTGCAAATCCAACTGCCATGGAAATATCTTTTTTACGCTGTTTTTTATTTAATTTCTGAAGATTGGAGTAATCCAGATGAGCTTCTGTCGTCTCTGCGATCTTTGCCATCATGCGGACTGCCTCTACTGGATATTTGCCCATTGCAGTCTCTCCGGAAAGCATGATCGCATCACTGCCGTCGTAGATCGCATTTGCCACATCACCGGCCTCTGCTCTGGTCGGACGCGGATTGCGGATCATCGAATCCAGCATCTGTGTTGCAGTGACAACCGGTTTACATTTGCGGTTGCATTTGTTGATGATCTTCTTCTGGATATGCGGAACCTGGTCTGCCGGGATCTCCACGCCGAGATCCCCTCGTGCAACCATGATGCCGTCTGCCGCATCCAGGATCTCATCAATATTTTCCACACCTTCTGCATTTTCGATCTTGGCAATAATGCCGATATCTCTGCCGTGATTATCTTCCAGGATCTCGCGGATATCCATGATGCAGTCACTGTTTCGTACAAAGGAAGCTGCGATATAATCCACACCCTGTTCAATACCAAACAGAATATCTTCTCTGTCTTTCTGTGTCACACCCGGAAGATGTATTTTTACATTTGGAACATTGACGCCTTTTCGCTCACCCAGCTCACCGCCGTTTTTGATAATACACTCAATCTTGTCGGCAGAAACACGCTGTACTTCCAGACCGATCAGACCGTCATCGATCAGGATCGTGTCACCCTTTCTCACATCGTAGACAAGCTGCTGATAGGTGATGGAACATCCTGTTTCATCGCCTTCTCGCTCTTCTGTATACAGTGTAAATTCCTTTCCCTGCTCCAGAGATACTTTCTTGCCGTCTTTGAGAAGCCCGGTACGGATCTCCGGTCCTTTCGTATCCAGCATCAGTGCAACCGGAATGCCAAGCTGTTCGGAAACCTGACGCACCAGTGCGATACGCTCAGCATGTTCTTCGTAGCTTCCATGAGAAAAATTGAAACGTGCCACGTTCATTCCGCCTGCGATCAGTTCTTTGAGAATGATCTTGTCCATCGTTCTTGGTCCCATTGTACAGATAATCTTTGTTTTCTTCATTATTCCTCCTGCTGCCGCTTTGCGGCCTGACCACATTTTTATTTTTTGATATGTTTGTGCGTAAACAGATGATCCTGGCAATATTCATAATTTCCGTCGCATTTGGAACAGAAACGGAATTCGAGATCATCACCGTCCAGCTCGGTTCTGCCGCAGATCGCACACTTGTGCTTGGTAATACCGGATCTGCCTGTCTGACTGGTCTGCCTTTTGAAATTTTGCTTCCGACGGATTTCTTTTGGTGAAACCTTGTTGTAATTTCTCGTCATCAGGAAAAACAGGATGAAATTGAACATGGATGCAATGATCGCCACTCTTCCAGCCCAGTTTGTCTGAAGGAAGGAAAGGACAATGAAAGCTCCGTAAAGAATCCCAAACCATTTGACCTTGATCGGTATGATAAAATACAACAGCAGCTCCATATTCGGATAGCAGACTGCAAACGCCAGAAAAATGGACATGTTGATATAATATGTGGAAAACAGTGCCTGCCCGAAGACAATATTTCCTCCCATCACGGCATATAAAATGAATGCTCCGATGATTGTTGAAATGATCCCTGAAAAAATATAAGCATTATACCGGAACGCTCCCCAGGTCTGCTCCAGTGAATTGCCAAGAGAATAATAAAGCATCAGCATGATGATCGTAAAAATACCAGGTGATTCCGGCGGAATCAAAACCCAAGTGACAAGTCGCCAGATCTGCCCTTTTAAGATATAATATGGCTCAAGACTTAAATAGTTATACAGTACACCCGGTGCCAGGAAATACAGAAAATAACCGATGATATAAGCTCCGATGATGTACGTGGACAGATTGTATATGGCATACCGTCCGAATTTACGTTCCATTTTGTTTAAAAAGTTCATATAATTTCCTTTATCTTCCTTTCCGCATCGTGTGTTCTGCAAGCTTTTACGGGACAAAAATGCTCTGTCCCGTCTACTTGCCAATGCCAAGTCTATTATAAATTTTATTGTATCTTTTGTCAATCAAAGCACTCGATTTTTCACAAAGTTTACAAACACTTTAGATTATGGGATACTTCATGTTTTATCCGGTATTTTATTATCTGAAGCATTCTCTTTTATTCCCCTGCATCTTCTGCATCCAAAATCAGGGATGCACAGTTCATCCCCGATCTGCAGATTGTATACGTTTACCCAGGGATTGGCAAACAGAAGGGCCGAAACGGTTACACCATATCTCTTTCCAAGTTTATATAAAGTATCTCCCTGCTCGATCACATGAATAAATCCAAAACGACATGTTTTTGCATTGTCCATTCTCTGTCAGCTCCACGATTGCTTTCTGCTTGCTCTATTATATGAATCACAGCCTGCTGCTGTTCACAGATATTCGGCAAACGATAGCCTCCAAGACTTTCCACTATTTCCAACTTTCTATTGAATTTTCTGAAATCTTTCATTATAATAACCTCAAAATGATGATACGGGATATTTAAAAGTGGGATGATAATCCCACGATATGCGAATACCGGGCTGCTATGTGCCAGTGGCACATGTTTAGTACCGACCGAAATGGAGCGTAGAAAGGATTGTGGGAGTGCAACGCACGGAACAATCCGTAGACATCATAGTTGGGGACTTTTGACACCCACATCATCTTATTTTACTTAGGAGGTAATTTTATGGCAGGTTCTACATTTGGAACTTTATTTAAAATAACTACATGGGGCGAATCTCACGGTGCCGGCGTCGGTGTCGTTGTGGACGGATGCCCTGCCGGTCTTTCGCTTTGCGAGGAGGATATCCAAAAATTTTTAAACCGCAGAAAACCGGGACAGAGTCGTTACACGACTCCGCGAAAAGAGGATGATGCGGTTGAGATCCTCTCCGGTGTTTTTGAAGGAAAGACAACCGGAACGCCAATTTCCATGCTGGTACGCAATCAGAATCAGCGTTCCAAAGACTACAGTGAGATCGCTTCCTACTACCGCCCGGGACATGCCGATCTGACCTTTGATCTGAAATATGGTTTCCGTGATTACCGTGGCGGAGGACGTTCTTCCGGCCGTGAGACGATCGGACGCGTTGCAGCCGGTGCAATCGCCTGCAAGATTCTTGATCAGCTCGGCATCAAGATTTTAACTTACACAAAATCGATCGGTGACATCACCGCAGATCCGGCCTGCTTTGACCGCAGTGTGATCATGGAAAATCCTTTTTATATGCCGGATGCCGACGCAGCAAAAAAAGCAGGGGAATTTCTTGAAGAATGTATGAAAAATGAAGACTCCAGCGGCGGAAGCATTGAGTGCGTGATCCAGAATATGCCGGCTGGTATCGGTGAACCGGTATTTGAAAAATTAAGTGCCAACCTGGGCAAAGCGATTTTATCGATCGGTGCCGTAAAGGCTTTCGAAATCGGTGACGGCACAGCAGTTGCCCATGCACTCGGTCATATAAACAATGACCAGTATACAAGGAATCCTGATGGAAAGATTATCAAACTTACCAACCACTCCGGCGGTATCCTGGGCGGCATCAGCGACGGAAGTGACATCCTTTTGCGTGTATCCGTCAAACCGACGCCTTCGATCTCAAGAGAACAGTCCACCATCACGAAAGACGGAGGCAGCAGACAGATTTCTGTAAAAGGCCGCCACGATCCGGTCATCGTACCGCGTGCCGTTGTCGTCGTTGAATCCATGGCTGCGATCACGCTGGTCGATATGCTGATGTGCAGCATTACTTCCAACATGACAAATCTGGAGCGGTTTTTCCGTAAATAAAATGCTGAAAAAGCATATAAGATCATGAATCCTTTCTATATGATTCGAAAGGCAATCGAGTAGGAGGCAGTGACTAACCGCCGTCCTCTCACACCACCGTGCGTACCGTTCGGTACACGGCGGTTTCAATAGTTGACGTGCACGGACTGATAGGCTGTGGCTAAATCATAGAAGCCACCGTTTATCAGTCTCTCTTTTGTCATGGCTTTCTTAACTGTTGTCAGATTCGCACAATACCAGTGTCCTCTTCGGCAGTTTGCCGCCATATTCGCATAGTATTCGTGTACTCCCATCTTTATCAGATTTCTTTTCTTTGTTTTTGGAAGTTTCCACTGTTTCCATATACACATACGTATTCTGTGGTAGAGCCATCCGTTGATCTCTTCGATGTTGTTCTTCATGCTTGCTATTCCGTAATAGTTCAGCCATCCTCTTGCATATATCTTGATTTTCTCAAGGCTTGGCTTGATTGACTGACATCGTTTACGGGAAGACAACTCTTTCAGTCTCGACTTAAACTTTCTCCATGACTTTGGATGAACGCGAACATAAATACCCGTTCCATTCCTTCCCAATGCAAAGCCTAGATACTTAAAATTTCGGATTGCAAACACACTGACAGTACGGCTTTTCTTTCTGTTGACTGTAAGTTTCAGTTTCTCTTCAAGGTATTTCGTACTGCTTTCCAGAAGTCTCTCCGATGCCCGTTTGCTCTTCGCAAGGAGCACGATGTCATCTGCATATCTGACGCATGGGACTCCTCTCTTCAAAAACTCCTGGTCAAACTCATTGAGATAGATATTCGCCAGTAGTGGGGATAGATTTCCTCCTTGTGGCGAACCTTCCTCTGTTTCCATGACTACTCCGTTCTCCATTACCCCGCTTTTCAGATATCGCTTAATCAACTGCACCACCCGTTCGTCCTTTACATTCTTACGGAGTAAGTTAAGGAGAATTTCATGGTTCAGTGTGTCGAAGTATTTTGATAAATCTAAGGATACTGCATATGTGTATCCTTGTTCTGCATACTCTTTCACTTTTTGTATTGCGTCCTTCGCACTTCTGCCCGGACGATAGCCAAAGCTACCATCTGCAAACAGCGGTTCATAGATTGGCACTAACTCTTGCGTGATTGCCTGTTGGATTGTACGGTCTATCACCGTTGGTATGCCAAGCTTTCGCACACCACCCTCTGGTTTGGGAATCTCAACTCGTCTTACTGGAGACGGAGTATACTTTCCACGAT
>OGCN01000224.1_pt1 | contig 99887 bp, 80 predicted proteins | sample 1570181 | NCBI WGS metagenome assembly OGCN01 (sample SAMEA4370584, study PRJEB24528) | human gut metagenome | reverse complement strand
GTATGAAATCCCATCAGCATAAATCCTGAATACTGTGGCTATATTTCAGTCTATAGGGCTGGATGACGCTACAAGAATCTAAGGAATCCCACGGTTTTAACCGTGGGAGTATGTCAAGATTGAGCTAATTTGTGATCATGATAAAGAAATTTTTGTAGATGCTGATGAGTTTAAGATATATCAGGTTGTTTACAATTTGATCAATAATGCGTTAAATTATTCAGGTGATTCAAGACACGTTACCGTACGTCAGGAGTGTATAGGTGATACTGTGAAGGTATCGGTGCAGGATTTTGGACTGGGAATTGCAAAGGAGAATTTACCGCTTGTCTGGGAACGCTATTATAAGGTAGATAAGGAACACCGGCGAAGCTTTAATGGAAGTGGACTTGGTCTTGCAATTGTGCGAAAGATTTTAGAACTTCATAATGCGCAGTATGGTGTTGACAGTACATTAGGACAAGGAAGTACATTTTGGTTTTGCCTGAAAGTATCAGATGAGTAATGAACAAATTAGAGCAAAAGATAAAAAGTAAGAATAAAAAATAGAAACGACAATACGAAAAAGGGAGGATATATGATAGAAGAAAATAAGTCTTCGATGAAAAACAGTGTCAGAAGACTAATTATAGCAGGAATTGGTGTATTGATTCAGATTATCTGGGTAGTGGTGCTGGTAATGCGTTTAAACCAGTATTCACAAATTATTACATTATTAACAGTAGCTATTGAGCTTGTGCTTGTGTTAGCTGTATATAGTATGGATACCAATGCTGCGTTTAAATTGCCATGGATTATACTTATTACAGTGGCGCCCATTGTTGGAATATGCGTTTTCTTTTTGTTTGGACGATCAGGGGCAACAAAAAAAGTGCGAGCACGTTATCGTAAAATTGATCAGCAATTGTTTGCATATCTTAATCAGGATGAACAGATTATTGATGAACTTTCAAAAAAGGATGAGCGGCTTGCAAATGACTTTAAATATTTGTGGAAATGTGCATCAAGTCCTGTTTACAAAAATACAGATGTGAAGTATTATGGAGATACCTGTGATGCAATGGCGGCTCAGCTAGAAGATATGATGCAGGCAAAAAAGTTTATCTTTTTGGAGTACCATGCGATTGAGATGGCAGAGTCTTTTCAGGCATTGCGCAAGGTTTTGATGGCAAAGGCAAGAGAAGGCGTAGAAATTCGTATTTTGTATGATGATGCCGGCTGTATAGGATTTTTAAATCCACGTTTTATCAAATACATGGAAAGTATGGGTATTCAGTGTCGTGTGTTTAACCCGATTATGCCGGTGCTTAATATTTTCATGAATAATCGTGATCACAGAAAGATTACAGTTATTGATGGAAAGGTTGCTTACACGGGCGGCTATAATTTAGCAGATGAATATTTTAATATCACGCATCCGTATGGGCAGTGGAAGGACAGTGGAATACGTTTTGAGGGAGATGCTGTGCAAACGGCAACTATTCTGTTTCTGGAAATGTGGAATGCACTTAGAGAACAGGATGTCGATATTGAAAAGTATCTTCCAGTATATCCTTATAAAGCAAAGGAACAGGGCTTTTTTGCGCTTTACGGTGACAGTCCGCTTGATAAGGAACCAGCAGGTGAAAATGTTTATATGAATCTGCTGCGTCATGCAAAAAAATATATTTATTTTACGACACCATATTTGATTCTAAGCGATGAGATGACAAGAGAGCTCACTGGAGCAGCAAAGCGCGGTGTTGATGTGCGAATTATTACACCTGGCATTCCTGATAAAAAAACAATTTTTCAGGTAACAAAATCGTATTATCCGCAGCTCTTAAAGCATGGTGTTAAGATTTATGAATATACGCCAGGCTTCATGCATGAAAAGCAATGTATCTGCGATGGAGAGATTGTTGTAGTGGGAACGATCAATCTTGATTTCAGAAGTTTGTATCTTCATTTTGAAAATGCAGCGCTTTTTTGTGGGTATGAAGCAGTTTCTCATGTAAAGGAAGATTTTGACGCACTATTTCCAATCTGCAAGGATATGTCAAAGGAGCCATCTGAAAGGACAAGACGCCTTCGCTTATCACAGCTGATATTAAGGTTATTCTCACCTCTTATGTAATAACACTATATAAATGAGGAGGAGGTCAAAAGGTATTTTGCCCCAACTGATATCCACGAATTGCTCCGTTGCTATGCAACTTTCGCAATTCTAAAAACATTCGGATTCGCTGATTTTAATAATAAACAGCTCACCCGCGCCTATCATGCGCAAAACCGCCCTATCGGGCTTAATCGCTGCTTTGCAGCTGTTTTGCTTATGCGTCGGCGCTCCTTTCTAGCACAATATTCAGAAAAAACATGCAAGCATGTTTTATTCTGAATGACTGTGCTAGAATGAGCTGTTAAATCAAATCGCTGCATCCTCATGTTTTTGTGGGTCCCAAGCTCAAAAACCTAATCGTGCAAGCACGAACGGTTTTTGGAGCTTTTGACCCTGGTATTATATAAATAAATCCACGAAAGGAAAAAGAATATGTCTGTTTTATTTCCAAAAATCCCAGCTCTCCTGCACGGAGGCGATTACAATCCAGACCAGTGGCTGGATCGTCCTGATATCCTTGAGGAGGATATTAAAATGATGAAAAAGGCAGGAGTAAACACGGCAACAGTCGGTGTATTTTCCTGGTCTACACTTGAGCCGCAGGAAGGAAACTTCCAGTTTGGATGGCTTCATGATATCATGGATAAATTATATGAAAATGGTATTTATACTGTTTTGGCAACGCCGACAGGAGCCAGACCGGCATGGATGGATGAAAAATATCCGTCCGTTCTTCGCGTCGAGAAAGATGGACGCAGAAATCATCACAGCGGCAGACACAATCACTGCATGAGTTCTTTAGAATACCGTTCACTTGTTGAGAAGATGGATACAAAGCTTGCGCAGGAATTTGGAAATCATCCAGGACTCATTTTATGGCATATTTCAAATGAGTTTGGAGGAGAGTGCTATTGTGAAAACTGCAAAAAGCGGTTTCAGGAATATTTAAGAGAGAAGTATCACAATAACATTGAAGAACTGAATAAGCAGTGGTGGACCTCCTTCTGGAGCCGCCGTTTTGACTCTTTTGAGCAGATAGAGCCGCCGTATGACAATGGAGAGCATTCTATTCTGGGATTAAATTTGGATTGGAAGCGTTTTAACTCCTGGAATATGAAAGATTACCTTGCATTTGAGCGCAGAATTTTAAAGAAGTATACGCCTCAGGTTCCGGCAACAGCAAACTTTATGAAGCTGTTTGAACAGTTAGATTATGTGGATCTGGCAAAGGAGATTGATATTATTTCGTGGGATGGTTATCCGAGCTGGAATAATGATTATGAGACACCGGCAGATACTGCGGCAGAGCTTAGCTTTGATCATACAGTTATGAGAAGCTTAAAGAAGGATAAGCCATTTATGCTTATGGAGAGCACACCAAGTCTTGTTAACTGGCATTCATTTAATAAATTAAAGCGTCCGGGCATCCTTCGCGCAAGCAGCATTCAGACGATTGGCTGTGGAAGCGATACAGTTCAGTATTTCCAGTGGAGAAAAGGTCGCGGTGCAGCGGAACAGTTCCATGGCGCTGTTGTAGATCATCTTGGAAGAGATGACACAAGAGTATTCAAAGAAGTATCAGAGGTTGGAGAAATTTTAAAGAAGTTGGCACCAGTTACAGGTTCAAAGGTAACGTCAAAGGCTGCTGTTCTTTTTGATTGGAGCAACCGCTGGGCGATTAAGGACATGCAGGGCATGGCGCGTGATACGAAAAATTATGAGAAGGAAGTACGCAAATTTTACGATATTCATTTAAAGAAGGGCATCAATGCAGATATAGTATTTCCACTTGAGGATTTGTCTTCATACAGTCTTGTTGTACTGCCAATGTATTATGCTGTATCCAAGGAGGCTGGTGAATGGTTAAAGGAATATGTAAAAAATGGCGGAACAGTAGTGGCAACATATCTGACTGCATATGTAAATGAAAATACGCTGGCATACTTAGGCGGCTTTCCGGGCGCAGGTCTTGGAGAGGTCTTTGGTCTGTATGCTGAAGAGCTTGACACATTATATCCAACGGATTCAAATGCAGTTTTGATGAAGGATGGAAACAAGGCTTTAGTAAAGGATTACTGTGAGTTGATTAAGCTTACAGGGGCAGAAGTTCTTGGTACATATGAGAGCGATTTCTATGCAGGTATGCCGGCAGTAACAGTACACTCCTATGGAAAGGGAAAGGCATATTATATTGGAACAAGAATGGAAGAGGCGGATCTGATTAAATTCTTTACACCAATCTGGTCAGAATGCGGTATTAAGGAAAAAGAGCTTCCAGAGGGAGTAGAGTATCTGACACGTACAGCAGAAGATGGCAGCACCTTTGATTTCTATGTCAACTATAACGCAACGCCTGCAACTGTTCAACTGGCAAAAGATGGAACTAATCTTTTAAACGGCGAGGCAGTAAGCGGCAAGGTTGAGATCTTACCATTTAATGCAGTTGTTGTAAAGTAAGCAATTGTGAGGTTTTGAGATGAGAAAAGAATTGTTTCATATGGAGCGCGATGTCTTAAATATAGGAGATAGTGTGACGATCATTGAGGGACAGCTTCCGTTTTCGTATTACTATACAATTGTTCCGGCGCTGGCTATGTCCAAAAATTATAAGAATGCGGAGCGCATTAAAAGCCGTGAGGGCAAAGTTGTTTCAAAGGAACGAAAGGGCAGTACGTTTGAAATCTATGTTGAGTTTGAAAACTAATTGTTTTGTAGGAATTGAACGGTGCACATAAATAAAGAGCACAAAAATTTTGTAATTATGCAGAAATTTGTTTTAGGACTTGAAAAAATAATTTATCCATGGTACTATATTTTAGATAACAACAAAATTCAAGGCGAGGTACCGCCTGGATAGAGAATTGCGGACGGTGCACGTATGTGTACCGTCTTTATTTTTGGCGAAAGGGCATGGTGAACCAATGAAGGCATTTCTAATTTTAGAGGATGGACATGTATTTACAGGTACAGCGATTGGCGCAGATAAAGAAATCATCAGTGAGATTGTTTTTAATACTTCAATGACAGGCTACCTAGAGGTACTTACAGATCCTTCTTATGCGGGTCAGGCTGTTGTAATGACTTATCCGCTGATCGGTAATTATGGAATCTGTTATGAGGATATGGAGTCAAAGCGTCCGTGGCCGGATGGCTATATTGTACGTGAGTTGTCCCGTATGCCAAGCAACTTCAGAAGTCAGGGAACTATTCAGGAGTTTCTTGAGAAAAATGAAATTCCAGGAATCTGTGGAATTGATACTAGAGCATTGACACAGCTTTTGCGTGAGAAGGGAACCATGAATGGCATGATTACACGCAGAGAGGATTTTGACTTGGAGGAGATCCTTCCAAAGCTTAAGGCATATTCCCCGACTGGCGTAGTAATGGCAACTACATGTAAAGAAAGAGAAGTATTGCCGGGAGATGGCTACAAGGTAGCACTTCTTGATCTTGGCGCAAAGAAAAATATTGGCGACTCACTGCATAAGAGAGGTTGTGAAGTTACCATTTATCCTGCTGACACAAAAGCAGAGGATATTCTTGCAGCAAATCCTGATGGCATTATGCTTTCAAACGGTCCTGGAGACCCGAAGGAGTGTACAGAGATCATTAAGGAGATCAAAAAGCTGTATGATTCTAACGTTCCGATTTTTGCAATTTGTCTTGGCCATCAGCTGATGGCACTGGCAAATGGTCTTGATACACATAAGATGAAATATGGTCATCGCGGCGGCAATCATCCGGTAAAGGATTTAAAGACAGGAAGAGTTTATATTACCTCTCAAAATCATGGCTATGTTGTAGATACCGACAAGCTTGATCCAAATGTTGCTGTGCCGGCATTTGTAAATGTAAATGATGGAACAAATGAAGGTCTTTCTTATACAGGAAAGAACATTTTTACAGTTCAGTATCATCCGGAGGCTTGCCCGGGACCGCAGGACAGTGCTTACTTGTTTGATAGATTTTTAGATATGATGGCAGCAGGAAAAAATAAATAATAGACGACAGGAGGAAACACAGCAATGCCAAAGGATAGCAGTATAAAGAAGGTTCTTGTAATTGGTTCGGGTCCGATTGTCATCGGCCAGGCAGCAGAGTTTGACTATGCAGGTACACAGGCCTGCCGTTCATTAAAGGAGGAGGGTGTATCAGTTGTTCTTGTAAACTCTAATCCGGCAACGATTATGACAGATAAAAGAATTGCTGATCATGTCTATATCGAGCCGTTAACAGCAGAGGTGTTAGAGCAGATTATCGAAAAAGAGCGTCCTGACAGTGTTCTTCCGACACTGGGAGGTCAGGCTGGTCTAAATCTTGGTATGGAGCTTGCAGAGAAAGGTATTCTTGAAAAATATGGATGCCGTTTGATTGGTACTACACCAGAGACGATCAGAAAGGCAGAGGATCGTCAGGAATTTAAGGATACAATGGAAAAGATTGGAGAGCCTTGTGCAGCATCTAAGGTTGTTCACAACATTCCAGATGGTCTTGAATTTGCAGAACAGATCGGTTATCCAGTTGTTCTTCGTCCTGCCTACACACTTGGAGGAAGCGGCGGCGGAATCGCATATGACAAAGAGCAGATGGAGGAAATTTTAGGAAATGGTCTTCGTCTTTCCCGTGTAGGTGAGGTTTTGGTTGAGCGCTGCATCGCAGGATGGAAAGAGATTGAGTACGAGGTAATGCGTGATGGTGCAGGAAATGTAATTACAGTCTGCAACATGGAAAACATTGACCCTGTTGGTGTTCATACAGGAGATAGTATAGTTGTTGCACCGTCTCAGACGCTTGGTGATAAGGAATATCAGATGCTTCGTACTTCAGCGTTAAATATCATCAGTGAGTTAAAGATTACTGGAGGATGCAACGTTCAGTACGCATTAAAGCCAGACAGCTTTGAGTATTGTGTTATTGAGGTAAACCCGCGTGTAAGCCGTTCCTCTGCACTGGCATCAAAGGCAACAGGTTATCCGATTGCAAAGGTTGCAGCAAAGATTGCACTTGGCTACACTCTTGATGAGATTCCGAATGCCATCACAAAGAAAACCTTCGCAAGTTTCGAGCCAATGTTAGACTACTGCGTTGTCAAGATTCCGAGACTGCCATTTGATAAGTTTATCAGTGCATCAAGAAAGCTTACAACACAGATGAAGGCAACAGGAGAAGTTATGGCAATCTGTGATAACTTCGAGGGTGGTCTTATGAAGGCACTTCGTTCTCTTGAGCAGCATGTTGACAGTCTTGTAACAGATGAGTACAGCAAGCTGACGGCAGATGAGTTTGAGGAGCAGATGAGTATTGTCGATGACCGCAGAATCTTCCGCATTGCAGAGGCAATCCGCAGAGGCTACAGCTATGAAAAGATCCATCAGATCACAATGATTGATCCGTGGTTTATTGACAAGATTGCTATTCTTGTAGAGATGGAGACACGTCTGAAAACAGAAGAACTTACTCCTGATCTGTTAAAGGAAGCAAAGCGTATTGAATTCCCAGATAAGTTAATCGCATCCTTAAGCGGCAAGACTGAGGATCAGGTAAAGAAGATGCGCTATGACAATGGCATCACAGCAGCCTTTAAGATGGTTGATACATGTGCAGCAGAGTTTGCAGCAACTACACCATATTATTATTCTGTTTTTGGAAGCGAGAATGAGGCGAAAAAGACGGAGGGAAGAAAGAAGGTTCTTGTTCTTGGTTCTGGACCTATCCGTATCGGACAGGGTATTGAGTTTGACTTCTGTTCTGTTCATTGTACGTGGGCATTTGCAAAGGAAGGCTATGAGACTGTTATCATCAATAATAACCCTGAAACAGTTTCAACCGATTTCGATATTGCAGATAAGTTGTATTTTGAGCCACTGACACCAGAAGATGTGGAGAGTATTGTAAATCTGGAGCATCCAGACGGCGCTGTTGTTCAGTTTGGCGGTCAGACAGCAATTAAGCTGACTGAGGCCTTAATGAAGATGGGAGTTCCGATTCTTGGAACGAGCGCAAAAGACGTTGATGCGGCAGAGGATCGTGAGCTGTTTGACCAGATTCTTCGCGAGACAAAGATTCCGCGCGCATCAGGCGGCACTGTATTTACAGTAGAAGAGGCATTAAAGGTTGCGCATGAGCTTGGTTATCCAGTTCTTGTTCGTCCGTCATACGTTCTTGGCGGTCAGGGTATGCAGATTGCAATCAACGATGAGGATATTACGCAGTATATTGGTATTATCAATCGTTATGCACAAGAGCATCCGATTCTTGTAGATAAATATCTGATGGGTAAGGAGCTTGAGGTTGATGCTGTATGTGATGGACAGGATATTTTGATTCCTGGTATCATGGAGCACATTGAGCGTGCAGGTATCCACTCTGGTGATAGTATTTCTGTTTATCCGGCAAAAAGCATAAGTCAGAAGACAAAAGAAACTATCGTTGAGTATACAAAGCGTCTGGCAAGAGCGCTTCATGTAAGAGGTCTGATTAATATTCAGTTTATCGAGTATCAGGGAGCTGTTTATGTAATCGAGGTTAATCCGCGTTCTTCACGTACCGTACCGTATATCAGTAAGGTAACAGGAATCCCGATTGTTGATCTGGCAACACAGGTCATCATTGGAAATACAATTCGTGGTCTTGGTTATGAGCCAGGTCTGCAAAAGGAAGCAGATTATTATGCAATTAAGATGCCGGTATTCTCCTTTGAGAAGCTGCGCGGAGCTGATATTGCACTTGGACCAGAGATGAAGTCAACAGGTGAGTGTCTTGGAATCGGCAAGACCTTTAACGAGGCACTTTATAAGGCTTTCCTTGGTGCAGGCTTCCATCTTCCAAAGTATAAGAAGATGATTATTACAGTTCGCGATGATGATAAGGAAGAGATCGTAGATATCGCAAGACGTTTCAAGGCAATTGGCTACGAGATCTATGCGACAAAGGGAACAGGAGCAGCACTTCGTGCAAAGGGAGTGGATACACTTTATATAAGCAAGCTGGAGCAGGATTCACCGAATCTTCTTGATTTGATTCTTGGCCATCAGATTGATCTTGTCATTGATACACCAACACAGGGCGCAGAGCACAGCCATGATGGTTTTATTATCCGTAGAAATGCAATCGAGACAGGTGTAAATGTACTGACAGCAATCGATACAGCAAAGGCATTGATTACTAGTCTTGAGAATAGAGAAGAGCAGCTGACACTGATCGATATCGCAACCATTTGATTTAACAGCTCATTCTAGCACAGTCATTCAGAATAAAACATGCTTGCATGTTTTTTCTGAATATTGTGCTAGAAAGGAGCGCCGACGCATAAGCAAAACAGCTGCAAAGCAGCGATTAAGCCCGATAGGGCGGTTTTGCGCATGATAGGCGCGGGTGAGCTGTTTCTTATTAAAATCAGCGAATCCGAATGATTTGCAGAATTGCGAGAGCTGCGAAGCAGCGGAGCAATTCGTAGGGTGTCGAAAAAGTAAACAGCAAGAAAACAACTCCAGGGGACAATAGAAATATTGTCCCCTTATGCGTTTTGAAAGGAGAAAATTGAATGCTTAGACAAACAATAGCAGAGCTTATCGTACTATTTTTTTGCTATTCTGTCGCCGGATGGTGCATGGAAGTGATATTAAAGTATATACAGTTTCACCGTTTTATTAACCGTGGATTTTTAATTGGTCCATATTGTCCGATTTATGGCTCAGGTGCCGTTGTTGTAACAGTTTTAGTTGGTGGACTGATCGGAAATGCAAGCTATATTGTGACGTTTTTGGCGTCTTTTGTACTCTGCGGAGTCCTAGAATATTTTGTCAGCTGGTACATGGAAAAAATGTTCCATGCGCGCTGGTGGGATTACAGCCAAAAGCCAATGAATCTGCATGGCCGTATTTGGATTGGAAACTTGGTATTATTTGGAATTGGAGGTGTGGCAATTGTAAAGCTGATCGATCCAGTTTTGATGAAATGGATTCATGCCATTCCGCAGTGGATTCTTTATACGCTGTCAGGTGCAATTGTTATGCTGATGATCTGGGATAATATTGTATCACATATTGCATTTAATCTTGTTAAAAAGGAAATTGATGGCGTAGAAGCAGATAATTCTGAGGAAGTCAGCACAAAGGTGCGCCAACTTCTTCGCGAGGATCCGGTACTGCTTCGCCGTATCGGAGAGGCATATCCGAACTTAGAAATCAATTCTAAGAAATTTGCAGAGAAGCTAAAGGCACAGGCAGAGGCTGTACAGGAGAGTGTAGAAGAGAAGAAGCAGGCAGTGGCGGATGCTGTAGCAGAGGGAAAATTGGCGGCAGAAGCGGCAGCAGAAGAACGGAGACTGGCAGCAGAGGAGCGAAAACAGCTAGTGCAGGAGGCCGTTGAAGAGAAAAAAATAGCCTTTGAGGAGAAAAAACAGGCAGTAGCTCTTGCTGTGTCAAAAGCACAGCAAAAGCGGCAGTCAGAAGAGGCTTTTCGTGCTCGCATGAAAAAAGCAGATCAGAAAAAACGGGAAGAAAAAATAAGAAAAGGAAATAAAAAATGAGATATCAACCATTGTCGAGGCGACTGATCAATTTGATCTATCCGCTCGTCATCTATATGGCTATAGGAATGGCAGTGCTAGGTCTTTATCCAAACGGCGGTCTGATGGCAAATCTGATTGAAAAAGTGTCCTGTATTATAATTATGGGAATTTTATTTTACAAAGATTCTAAACAGATTCGCTGGGAAGGCAAGAAGCTGTCACTTTATTCTGCAATCATCATGATTATTATTGGAATATGTGCCTGCATTGGCGTTAATATGCTGTTTGAGTTAACTGGGTTAAAGACAATCAGAGAAGAAGATGCAAAAAACGTAGCAAAGGCACTTTATTCAGATAAGCTGTGGCTTCAGATACTTGTAGTTGGCGTTGCAGCACCAGTGGCAGAGGAACTTTTATTTCGCGGTATCCTTTACAGAAGAATGCGTACGTGGCTTAGTGTGGGGCCGTCAGCCTTGGCAGCGCTTTTGATTTTTGCCGCAGTTCATGGCAATCTGCTTCAGGCACTGTACGCATTTATTTTGGGAGCACTTCTTGTTTGGGCATATGAACGGTTCGCAAAGCTTACAGCACCAATTATTTTGCATGTATCAGCCAACCTCATATCCATTCTTGTACAGCAAAGCACATGGCTTAGCAGCTATTTGCAGACATATGCAGTGGCTGCCTGCATCATTGGTCTTGCAGGAACAGCTGCAGGAGTTGTGTATATTACAGTTCACGAATAAGCCGGAAACTATTGCACCGAGGGGCTTTCATGAACAGTAACTTTTGTATTTGACAAAAAGACCTTGCAGTAGCCTGAAAAATTGTATATAATCACCTTGTATGGTATTTGTACAGGAAAATTTGCACTGCAGCATATGCTGCTAGGTTACAGAAAGGTATTTATGATGAAACTTTTAACAATAACAGTTCCAAGCTATAATTCAGAGGCATATTTGGATCGCTGCATGGCAACGCTGCTTCCGGGTGGTGATGAGGTAGAGATTTTGATCGTGGATGACGGATCAACAGACCGTACAGCAGAAATTGCGGACGAATATGAGAGAAAATATCCGAATATTGTGCGGGCAATTCATAAGGAAAACGGAGGTCATGGAGACGCAGTAACGACGGGAATCAGAAATGCAACAGGTCTGTTCTTTAAAGTAGTTGACAGTGATGATAGCCTTGCACCAGAAGCTTATAAGCAGGTGCTTGATTTTTTGCGCCGTATTGTCAAAAAAAATCATGAGCTTGATATGCTGATTTCCAATTTTGTTTACGATCGTCATGACGAGAATGGTGATGTGCTTCGCCAGAAGTCAATTGATTATCGCAAGACACTTCCAAGGGGACGTTTCTTTAGCTGGAAAGAAATAGGTAAGTTCCAGACAGGTCATTATCTTTTGATGCATGCAGTAATATACCGCACCAGTCTGTTAAAGGGAATTAACCTGACGCTTCCAAAGCATACATTCTATGTTGATAATATTTATGTATACAAGCCATTTCCATATGTGCGCGTTATGTATTATCTGGATGTAGATTTTTATATGTACTATACGGGAAGAGAAGATCAATCTGTTAATCAGCAGGTTATGATGAAGCGAATCGACCAGCAGGATCGCGTCAATCGCATCATCTTTGATGCATTTGATCTTGAAAAAATCAGCAACAAAAAGCTGCGCAGCTATTTATACAGCTATCTGCAGATTATGTGTACGGTAACTACAGTTCATTATGCGTTAATTAACACAGAGGATTCAAAACAAAAAAAGGAAGCACTTTGGAGCTATATGAAAAAAGAAAATCAAACTATGTGGCGTCATCTTCGTTTTAGTGCTCAGGGAATTGCACTAAATCTTCCAGGTAAGGTCGGAAGAGCGATTGTATGCAGGGGATATGGTTTGGCACAGCGCTTCTTTGGATTTAGTTAATAATTTTTTTGGAAAAGGAGAGCTATTATTAAGACTCTCCTTTTTTGTGGGATGAAATTTTATGACACAAAAAAGGACCGCTTGCGCGATCCTTGTAGTCAGTAGCGGAAGGGAGATTTGAACTCTCGACACCACGGGTATGAACCGTGTGCTCTAGCCAGCTGAGCTATTCCGCCAAGATGGGGCCTATAGGGCTCGAACCTATGACCCTCTGCTTGTAAGGCAGATGCTCTCCCAGCTGAGCTAAGACCCCTTGACGAAGAGAAGTATAGCGCATATCAAAGAAAATGTCAAGCAAATTTTTCAAAAAATTCCGAAAATTTTTATAGAATCTGCGTGGAAAATAAAAGTAAGTCGTGATATGATATTGATACCAGGGTCAAAAGGTCAGAAATCCGATGCAAGAGAATTTCTGACTTCTTGACTCGCCAAAAACATGAGTAAGTAGCCATTTTTTGAAGAAAATGAGCGGATTACGAAATGATAATTATAAAACAAAGAAAGGTAAGGAGATTTGATATGAGAGTTGGTATGGGATATGATGTGCATCGCCTCGTTGAGGGACGCAAACTGATTTTAGGCGGTGTAGAGATTCCGTATGAAAAAGGACTTCTTGGTCATTCTGACGCAGATGTGCTGCTTCATGCAATAATGGATGCGCTGCTTGGTGCGGCTGCACTTGGAGATATTGGTCAGCATTTTCCAGACACGGATCCGGCATATAAGGGAGCATCAAGCATAGAATTGCTAAAAAGAGTAGGAGAACTTCTTGAGGAAAATTGTTACTACATCAGCAATATAGATGCAACTGTTATTGCACAGAGACCGAAGCTTGCCGGATATCGTGAGCAGATGAGAGCAAATATTGCAGAGGCACTTCATCTTGAACTCGATCAGGTAAACATTAAGGCAACAACAGAAGAAGGACTAGGCTTTACAGGAACAGGAGAGGGCATCTCTTCACAGGCAGTATGCTTAATTGATAAGCCGGAATTTTATATGGACGGTACGATTGGCTGCGGTGGCTGTGGCGGCTGTAAAAATTGATCTATAACTGATTTTTAGAAATTGAAAATTTGAAAGGATAACTGGAAAATAATGGGAGGACTTGATTTATTCGGGTGTCTTTGGCTCTTTTTCGTATATTCATTTTTTGGGTGGATTGCAGAGACATGCTTTTGTGTTTTAAAATACAGAAAATTTATGAACAGAGGTATGCTAAACAGTCCGCTTTGTATTGTATACGGCATTTCAGCAGTAATTATAACAATTGGCTTTCCAGAATTGTTTGATGAGATACCGATTTTGTTTCTGGGCTGTGCGGGAGTTAGTACACTTCTTGAGTGGTTTACAGCAAAGATTCTTGAAAAATTGGATCATAAAAAATGGTGGGACTATTCTTCTAAAAGATGGAATCTTGATGGATACATCTGTCTGCAGTATTCTATTGTATGGGGTATCTTAGGCGTTTTATCAGTTAAGTTTGTAACACCTGTTTTGATGAAACTTTATCATATGGTACCATCATTTATGATGCAGATTGCATTGTGGGCACTGCTTGGTGTGCTAATAGTTGATATTTTGGGATCTACATATATCATTCGCGGCAGTGTAAAGAGAAATGATACGATTCAAAAGATTGATCACGAACTCTATAGCAGAAAAAAACGATTTGGAAGATGGCTTGAAAAGCATATCCTTATGCGTGTGGAAAAAGCATATCCTGCGATCAATGAGGGAGAACGCGTAGAGAAGGAAAAAATAACCGTTTTTGCTGAAGGCTGCAGTTTTTACAAGCTTGTATTATTGTTTTTTATAGGTGCATTTGCAGGCGATTTGATAGAGACTATATTTTGCCGTATCACGATGGGGTACTGGATGAGCAGAAGCAGCGTTGTATGGGGTCCATTTAGTATTGTATGGGGTCTTGCAATGGTGGTGGCAACATCGCTTTTGTACAACTACAGAAATCGCTCCTCATCGTTTATTTTTGCGATGGGAACCGTATTAGGCGGTGTATACGAGTATTTGTGCAGCGTTTTTACGGAAATCGTATTTGGAAAGATCTTCTGGGATTACAGCGGTTTTATGTTTAATATCGGAGGACGAATTAATTTGCTGTTTTGTTTTTTCTGGGGAATTGCAGGTGTTGTATGGTTGAAAGGAGTTTATCCTTATCTTTCTAAGTGGATTGAAAAGATTCCAATGCTTGCCGGAAAAATCATAACATGGTGTCTTATCATTTTTATGGCAGCAGACAGTCTTGTGTCAGCAGCGGCACTTATGCGCCAGGATCAGCGTGAAAAAAATATTCCGGCAAGCAATGTTGTACAGCAGTGGCTGGATGAAAATTATGATGATGAAACACTTTATAAGATTTATCCAAAGGCAAAGAAGCCAAAAAAGGTTGACAAATCCGAAAACATCACATATAGTAACACTAGAAATGATGCAGCACTGTAATACAGTGAATAAACAGACATCTGTGATATTTTTGCATCATACAATAAAAAAAGCTTCGAAAAGGCTTTGAACGGAAAGAGTACTGTCACAGGAAATGTCAGAGAGAGCAGGTCCAGGCTGAAAACCTGCTTCGTGGAGTGAGACAGGAAGTGCATCCGGGAGCTGGCTGTGTGAATAAAGTAGCATGGCACGCTGGTTTGCGTTATCACCAGCTGTGTATACAGCATAAGTGTCAGCATCTATGCTCTCACAGGAGTGGAACCGCGGAAAATTTTTCGTCTCCTGGCTTTTGCCAGGGGACGTTATTTTTTTTGATACAAGGTTTCTAAAGTCAAAAAACTGCGGACAAAGATTTTCGAAGCAAGAAGGGAGTGGCATGAGAATCGTTCAATATGTACTTGATGAAATTTCGCTGATCAGAGAACGGGATCCGGCAATTAATTCACCGGCAGAGGTATTTTTGTATCCTTGTTTCTGGGCAGTACTTTGGTATCGTCTTGCGCACAGGCTTTATCTGAAAAAAAGATATTTTGCAGCGCGTATGATCTCTCAGTGTACAGCACGAAGAACTGGAATCGAGATCCACCCAGGAGCTAAGATCGGAAAAGGATTTTTTATTGATCATGGTCATGGTGTTGTGATTGGAGAGACAGCAGAGATTGGTGACAATGTTACCTTATATCAAGGTGTTACACTTGGCGGTACAGGAAAAGAGCATGGAAAACGCCATCCGACAATTGGAAATAATGTTATGATCAGTGCAGGCGCGAAGGTTCTCGGTTCCATTACAATTGGAGACAACTGTAAAATCGGTGCTGGAAGTGTTGTACTAAAACCAGTTCCGCCAAATTCTACGGTGGTAGGAGTTCCAGGACGTGTTGTCAAACGTGACAATGTACGATTGCCGCAAACTGATCTTGATCAGGTGCATATGCCAGATCCGGTGCTTGCTGATATTGAACAGCTTAAAAAGCAGTACGCTAAGCTGTATCAAATGTTTGAGAAATCACAGATGAAAACGAAAAGAAGAAAGGAAAAAACATGGAAATCTACAATACATTAACAAAACGAAAAGAAGAATTTAAGCCGCTTGAGCCGGGAAAGGTAAAAATGTATGTCTGCGGTCCTACAGTATACAATTATATTCATATTGGAAATGCACGCCCGATGATCGTATTTGATACTGTGCGCCGCTATATGGAATACAAGGGCTATGACGTAAATTATGTTTCAAATTTTACTGATGTAGATGATAAGATTATCAAAAAGGCAAATGAGGAAGGTGTTGAGGCATCTGTTATCTCTGAGCGTTTCATAAAGGAGTGCAAGCAGGATATGGCTGCTATGAATGTAAAGCCGGCGACAACTCATCCGCTTGCAACACAGGAAATCGATGGAATGATCGATATGATCAGTACCTTGATCGAAAAAGGTCATGCTTATGAGAAGAATGGCACTGTTTATTTCCGTACTGCAAGTTTTAAGGATTATGGTAAGCTTTCTCATAAGAACCTTGATGATCTTCAGTCAGGTTTTCGTGATTTAAAGGTAAGTGGCGAGGAAGACAAGGAAAGCCCGCTTGATTTTGTTTTGTGGAAGCCAAAGAAGGAAGGAGAGCCATACTGGGAATCTCCGTGGAGCGAAGGACGTCCGGGATGGCATATTGAGTGCTCTGTTATGTCAAAGAAATACTTAGGCGAGCAGATTGATATTCATGCCGGTGGTGAGGATTTGATTTTCCCACATCATGAAAATGAGATTGCACAAAGCGAGGCATGCAACGGAAAAGAGTTTTCTCATTATTGGATGCACAATGCGTTCTTAAATATTGATAACAGAAAAATGAGTAAGTCACTTGGTAACTTCCTGTTAGTAAGAGATATTGAGAAGAAGTATGATCTTCAGGTACTTCGTTTCTTTATGTTAAGCGCACACTACAGAAGTCCATTAAATTTCAGTGCAGAGCTTATGGAAGCAGCAAAGAACGGTCTTGATCGTATCTTAACATGTGCTGCATGGCTTCAGAAGCAGTCTGATAACGAGGGTGAGCTTACTAATCAGGAGAGCGAAGTAGTCGAGGAAGCAAAGAAATATGTAGGCAAGTTTGAGGCAGCAATGGAGGATGACTTTAACACAGCAGATGCAATTGCAGCTATTTTCGAGCTTGTAAAATATGTAAATACAAATAAGACAGATGAGCTTTCAGGAAAAGCAGCAAAGGCACTGTATGAGATTTTAAAGCAGCTTTGCGATATCCTTGGTATTATCATTGAGAAAAAAGAAGAACTTTTGGATGCTGATATCGAAGCTTTGATCGAGGAGCGTAAGCAGGCAAGAAAGGCAAAGAACTTTGCACGTGCCGATGAAATTCGTAAAGAACTTGCTGATAAGGGCATTATTCTTGAGGATACAAGACAGGGTGTGACCTGGAAGCGTGTGTAATAAAAATCAGAAAGATATAGAAAGAGGAAATACATGGAACAAAATCAGCAGCTGCTTGAACAGATCCAACAGAAATTTTTATTAAAGCAGATGCCTGCAAAGGAATATTCACCTTTGGTGCTTGCTTATATTGGCGATGGGATTTACGATATGATTGTCCGCACGATTTTTGTAAGCTACGGAAATACACAGGTTGATAAATTAAACAAGCAGGCAAGCAATGTCTGCCGTGCCTCTTCACAGGCCGCGATTGCATTTGCAATTGCACCGCTTTTGACAGAAGAAGAGACATCTGCTTACCGCAGAGGTCGTAATGCAAGATCTTTTACAAAAGCAAAGAATGCAACGATGTCTGATTATCGTCATGCAACTGGATTAGAGGCACTTTGTGGTTATCTGTATTTAAATGGTGAGATGGAGCGTTTGCTTGATCTTCTTTCAGAGGGCTTTGTGCGCACAGGTGTGCTGTGCGTCGAAGCACCTGAAAAAGAGAAGCTGCATCAGAAAGAAGAAAGGACGAAGGAATAAAGAAAATATGGGATATCATGAATCATTAACAGAGGGCCGAAACGCGGTTCTTGAAGCATTTCGAAGCGGAAAAACTGTTGACAGACTGTTTGTACTTGATGGCTGTCAGGACGGACCTGTAAAGACGATCCTGCGTGAAGCAAAGAAGCAGGATACGATGGTGCAGTATGTAAAGAAGGAGCGTCTTGATCAGCTGTCTGAGACTAAGAATCATCAGGGCGTGATTGCATATTGTGCAGCATGTGAGTACGCAGAGGTCTCTGATATTTTAGAGAATGCAAAGAAAAAGGGTGAGGCACCGTTTATTGTGCTTCTTGATGGGATTGAAGATCCGCACAATTTAGGTGCTATCATTCGTACTGCAAATCAGGCAGGTGCACATGGTGTAATTATTCCAAAGCGCAGAGCAGTTGGTTTAACAGCGACAGTTGCACGTACCTCTGCAGGTGCAGTGAATTATACGCCTGTTGCAAAAGTAACAAATCTTGTTACTGTAATGGAAGACTTAAAGAAAGAGGGAATGTGGTTTGTCTGTGCAGATATGGACGGCGAGGAAATGTATTCCCTTAATTTGAAGGGACCTATCGGTCTTGTCATTGGAAATGAAGGAGAAGGTGTATCAAGACTTGTAAAGGAACATTGTGATATGGTTGCCTCTATCCCAATGAAGGGTGACATCGATTCCTTAAACGCATCTGTAGCTATGGGTGTTCTGGCATACGAGATTGTAAGACAGAGACGTTTTTAAAGCATACGATGTTTTTGATCAAACTATTTTCGACATGTCAGACTCCGTAAAAATACCGACTGTGAGTTGAAATAACATGAACAGATAACATGAATTTTGACACAATTTAGCTCTTTGTATAGTCGGAGAGCTAAATTGATGTCTTTTTTAATAAAAATAAAAAAACTTAAAAAAGGTGTTGACAAAACATTCGGAAAGTAGTATAGTAGTGCGTGTCGAGCGAAATAAAGTTCGGCAAACAAGCTGATGTGGCACAGGTGGTAGCGCACCTCATTGGTAATGAGGAGGTCACGGGTCCGAGTCCCGTCATCAGCTTTCGATAAGTTTTTGAGAGATCAAAGATTTATTGACAAAAGAATATAAGCTGATGTGGCACAGGTGGTAGCGCACCTCATTGGTAATGAGGAGGTCACGGGTCCGAGTCCCGTCATCAGCTTTTTGACAAGGCTTTCTGAGAGATCAGGAGGCCTTTTTGATATATTGAAATCAAAAAGAAAAGGTTGACATTTAAAGACCTTTGACATATCCTAGTAGATAAGGGCATTGCGCTTAATTAAAGGAGGAAGACTATGGAGAATAAAGACATCGTCCTGGAAGAAAACAAAGAAGAAAAGACGACAGTCTCAAAAAATTTTATAGAGATGATCATCGATAAGGATTTAGCGGAGGGAACTTATGACCACGTTCAGACAAGATTTCCACCGGAGCCAAATGGCTATCTGCACATTGGACATGCAAAGTCTATTTTATTGAACAGTGGACTGGCAAAGGAATATAATGGCAAGTTCAACCTGCGTTTTGATGATACAAATCCAACAAAGGAAAAGACTGAGTTTGTTAAGTCTATCACCGAGGATGTAAAGTGGCTTGGTGCTGATTTTGAGGACAGACTGTTTTTTGCATCAGATTATTTTGATCAGATGTATGAGTATGCCGTATTCCTGATTAAGAAGGGAAAGGCATTTGTTTGTGATCTGACAGCAGAGCAGATTCGCGAGTACAGAGGAACCTTGACTGAACCAGGTAAGGAGAGCCCATACCGCAACAGAAGCGTAGAGGAAAATCTGCAGCTGTTTGAGGAGATGAAAAACGGCAAGTATGCAGACGGAGAGAAGGTACTTCGTGCAAAGATTGACATGGCTTCCCCGAACATGAATATGAGAGATCCTGTTATCTATCGTGTGGCTCATCTGACTCATCATAATACTGGAGATAAGTGGTGCATCTACCCGATGTACGATTTTGCTCACCCAATCGAGGATGCAATTGAGCACATTACTCATTCCATCTGTACTTTGGAGTTTGAGGATCATCGTCCGCTGTATGACTGGGTTGTAAAAGAGTGTGAGTTTGTTATGCCGCCAAAGCAGATAGAGTTTGCAAAGCTGTATCTGACTAATGTTGTTACTGGAAAGCGCTATATTAAAAAGCTCGTAGAAGACGGCGTAGTAGATGGATGGGATGATCCGCGTCTTGTTACAATCAGTGCACTCAGAAGACGTGGATTTACACCAGAGTCTATCCGCATGTTTGTTGATCTTTGTGGTGTGGCAAAGGCAAATTCTTCTGTTGATTATGCAATGCTTGAATATTGTATCCGTGAGGACTTAAAGCTTAAGCGTTCAAGAGTTATGGCAGTACTGAATCCAATTAAGTTAATCATTGATAACTACCCAGAGGATCAGATGGAAGAACTTGATGTTGTCAATAACCTTGAAAACCCAGAGCTTGGAAGCAGAACAATTCCGTTTGGCAGAGAGCTTTACATTGAGGCAGATGATTTCATGGAGGAGCCGCCAAAGAAGTATTTCCGTATGTTCCCTGGCAATGAGGTTCGTCTGATGAATGCTTATTTTGTAAAGTGTACAGGCTGTGTTAAGGACGAAAATGGCAATATAGTTGAGGTTCATGGAACTTACGATCCGGCATCAAAGGGCGGAAACAGCCCGGATGGCAGAAAGGTAAAGGGAACTATTCATTGGGTAGCAGCTAAGACTGCATTCCACACTGAGGTTCGTCTGTATGAGAACTTAGTAGACGAGGAAAAAGGTAAGCTCAATGAAGATGGCACATTAAACTTTAATCCGAACTCTTTAACCGTATTAAAGGATTGTGTGCTGGAGCCATCTTTAAAGGATGCAAAGGCTTACGACAGCTTCCAGTTTGTGCGCAATGGCTTTTTCTGCGTAGACTGCAAGGATTCCGAGGAAGGAAAGCCGGTATTTAATCGCATTGTTTCATTAAAGTCAAGCTTTAAGCTGCCAAAATAAGGAGCAGACAGCATGAAAGAAAAACTGTATACGATTCCGATTAACGATGCATTTGCAATGGACAGTGAGTGTCCTATATGCGCGATGAAGACAATTCTTGAAAATAATGCAGTCGAATTTACCATGGGTCCGAGCTACATGGAGGATGATATCCGCATGGAGACAGATCGAATGGGATTTTGTAAGGCACACATGAAGATGGTATTTGATCAGAATAATAAGCTTGGTCTTGCATTAGTCTTAAAGACACACATCGACCGTACAAACAAAGAAATTGAAAAGCGCATGAAGATGCCGCCAAAAAAGGCATCCTTCTTTAAGAAGGAGACAAGCAATCCGTTAACAGATTATATTGATGAGTTAAATAAGTCATGTTTTATTTGTGATCGTATAAATAACACCTTCGAGCGTTATCTGCATACTGTAGTAGCAACTTGGAAGAGTGACGCTGCATTTAGAGAGCTGTACGCAAAGGGAAAGGGCTTTTGTACTGAGCATTATGGTGATCTGTTAAAGGAAGGTGCGAAATGCCTTAATCAGAAGGAGCTTGACGAGTTTACAGAAATTACAGGAAAGCTGTATCTGGACAATATGAAGCGTCTTGCAGAAGAACTTGACTGGTTTGCAGATAAGTTTGATTACCGATTTAAAGATGCACCTTGGAAAAACTCCAAGGATTCAATTCCGAGAGCAATGATTAAAACAAACGGCATCATGGAGATGGATGACAAAAAGAAAAAAGACTGACAAAAAAACGACCGGGAAACCGGCCGTTTTTTGATTTTTAAAGATGGATAGAAGAATTAACAGAATCTTCTTCTTTTGTTTTTTCTGGATTAACATCATCCTCGTGAAGTGGTTTGGTATCGACAGCAGTATCTTCCTCAGAAACACCGTCCATTGCATACAGATCAGAAACACCCTCACTAAGATCTTCGTCAATATCGACACTAAGATCTTCAATGTCAAGATCTGCGATATCACTGTCAGCATTCATGTGTTTAAAATGGAAATTAGAATTATCGTCCTTTGCTTGTTCTTCTTTAGTTTCTTCACATTTGTTTTCATCAGCCTTCTTGTCACTGTGAGAACCTGGACGCAGATTTTTTGTAAGGTGAGCTGCATCAGCAACAAGCTTTGCTGCGTCGTCTAAAAGCTGTCCCTTATCAATATTGATGTCTACATCGCTGTTTTTTCCAGTTACATGAATATTGATATATCTACGGCTAGAGGAATCAGTTGCCTCATCGGAAGAAATTGCATCAGACTCTTCTTCAGATGCTGTGTTTGCAGCCTCATCCACGTTTTTCGTGGTGTCATCCTCGTTTCTGTCTTCATCAAAATCATCTTCGCTAGGTCCGCATTCGCTGCAATTTGACTGGATCTTCACGTACTTATGCAGCAGAGCGGCACTTGCTGCAACTCCTGCACATACAGCAGCGCTCTTGAGTGCCAGCTTGGTCACTTTCTTCATAAAATCAGCCATAGCAAACTCCTTTCTTTCACAAAATTTTTGCCAATGATACTAAGGATTCACAACTTTATTGTCTGGTATCATCGGGATGTCATGACTAGTATACTCTATTTTGAACAAAATGGAAAGACAAAATGTAATTTTTGTATAAGAAAAGAAAATAATAGAAAAATGATAGAAAAACAAAGAAAACAAGAGAAAAATAGAGATAAATACTAATATATAGCCGTATACAAGGTTGCAATATTTTGCCAAAATCATTATTATAAACAATGTCGTAATTAGCACTCAGATGAAATGAGTGCTAGCAATGAGACATAAGATAAGAAAATAAAAACTATAATAAAGTATAGTGTTAATTATTAAGGAGGTTTCCATTATGAAGTTAGTACCTTTAGGTGACAGAGTTGTATTAAAGCAGGTCGCAGCAGAAACCACTACAAAGTCTGGTATTGTTATTCCAGGTTCTGAGAAAGAGAAGCCACAGCAGGCACAGATCATCGCAGTTGGTCCAGGCGGAGTTGTTGATGGCAAGGAAGTAACCATGCAGGTAAAGGTTGGTCAGACTGTTATCTACTCCAAGTATGCCGGAACAGAGGTAAAGCTTGAGGATGAGACCTACATTATTGTAAAGCAGAGTGATATCCTTGCAATTGTTGAGTAATTATCTGTGGCAGATCCTAAATAAAATAATTTGGTCAAAGATGATTGATTTAATGCGAGTTGAAAACTTGTATTGTGTGGATTGAAAAGAATTGAAATAGTATCAGGAGGAACAAAATCATGGCTAAGGAAATTAAATATGGCGCAGAAGCAAGAGCAGCCTTAGAGGCTGGTGTAAATAAACTGGCAGATACCGTTAGAGTAACCCTCGGACCGAAAGGAAGAAATGTTGTTCTGGATAAGTCCTACGGTACTCCGTTAATCACAAACGATGGTGTTACTATCGCAAAGGAGATTGAGCTTGAGGACGCATTCGAGAACATGGGTGCACAGCTTGTTAAGGAAGTTGCAACAAAGACAAATGATGTTGCTGGTGATGGTACCACAACAGCTACCGTACTTGCTCAGGCAATGATCAATGAAGGTATGAAGAATCTGGCAGCAGGTGCAAACCCGATCGTTTTAAGAAAAGGTATGAAGAAGGCATCTGACGTAGCAGTAGAAGAGATCGCAAGAATGAGCCAGCCGATTTCAGGAAAAGCACAGATGGCAAAGGTAGCAGCAATTTCCGCAGCAGATGAGTCTGTAGGTGAGATGGTTGCAGATGCAATGGAGAAGGTTTCTAAGGATGGTGTTATCACTATCGAGGAGTCCAAGACCATGAAGACAGAGCTGGATCTTGTAGAAGGTATGCAGTTTGACAGAGGATATGTATCTGCATACATGGCAACTGATATGGAGAAGATGGAAGCAGTTTTAGATAATCCATATATCCTGATTACCGATAAGAAGATTTCCAACATTCAGGAGATCCTTCCATTACTGGAGCAGATCGTTCAGGCAGGAGCAAAGCTGTTAATCATCGCTGAGGATATCGAGGGTGAGGCATTGACCACACTTATTGTAAACAAGTTAAGAGGAACCTTCCAGGTAGTAGGTGTAAAGGCTCCGGGTTATGGTGATCGCAGAAAGGAAATGCTGCAGGATATCGCAATTCTGACTGGCGGTACTGTAATTTCTTCTGATCTTGGCTACGAGTTAAAGGATACCACTATTGATATGCTTGGACGTGCAAAGTCTGTAAAGGTTCAGAAAGAGAACACAGTTATCGTAGATGGCTGCGGACAGAAGGCAGATATCGAGGCAAGAATTGGTCAGATTAAGGGTCAGCTCGCTGAGACTACATCAGAGTTTGACAAGGAAAAGCTGCAGGAGCGTCTTGCAAAGTTAGCAGGCGGAGTAGCAGTAATCCGTGTAGGTGCAGCAACTGAGACAGAAATGAAGGAATGCAAGCTGCGTATGGAAGATGCATTGAATGCAACAAGAGCAGCTGTAGAAGAGGGTATCGTTGCAGGTGGCGGTACTGCATATATTGAGGCATCCAAGAAGGTTGCCGAGTTGGTTGCTTCCCTTGAGGGAGACGAGAAGACAGGTGCAAAGATCATCATGAAGGCACTTGAGGCTCCACTGTTCCATATCGCAAGCAACGCAGGTCTTGAGGGCGCTGTTATCATCAACAATGTCCGTGAGGCAAAAGATGGCGTAGGTTATGATGCTTATAATGAGACTTATGTAGATATGATCGAGGCAGGTATCCTTGATCCGGCAAAGGTAACAAGAAGCGCACTGCAGAATGCAACAAGCGTAGCTTCTACCTTACTGACAACAGAGTCTGTAGTAGCAAACATTAAAGAAGAAACCCCGGCAGCACCAGCAGGCGCAGGCATGGGCGGAATGATGTGATAAAACAGCTCATTCTAGCACGCGTTCAGAATAAAACATGCTTGCATGTTTTTTCTGAAGGTTGTGCTAGAAAGGAGCGCCGCCTCATAAGCAAAATAGCTGCGAAGCAGCGAGTAAGCCCGATAGGGCGATTTTGCGCATGAGACAGCGCGGGAGAGCTGGATACCAGGTTACAAAAAGACAGGGAGTACCCGTGCTTGCACGGGGGACTCCCTGTCTTTTTAGGAACCGCCCCATCATGAGGAAAACAATCCGCCCAATAGTTTTCGAAAACAGCGCTTTGCTCTGCAAATCGACAGATTCCGCCCATTCCTTCGGTATCTTTCTACAAAAATTCCTTAAAAAAACAAAAAGTTGAAAAAAGGTCTTTTAAAATCCATCAAAGTAATATATAATAATTTAAATATCTCCCATGCCACAAGGCGGGATGAAAGGAGAGAAGGTATGAATAATGATATTTATGCCGAGTGGCTCGTAAAGCGCAAGAAGTCTCCGCTTACGGTTCCATTTTATATTGGTATCGTTTTGCTGTTTCTGATTGGGTTTTATGTTAGTGTGATTAGTCCGTTTGGATTTGTCGCTCTGTTAGCCGCTGCCGCAGCAGCTTACTTTGGAAGTGCGCGTCTGCATGTTGAGTATGAATATGTATTTGTCACAAATGAGCTGGCAATTGACCGTATTCTTTCACAGCGCACACGCAAGCGTATGAAGAAGCTGGACATCCAGAAAATCGAAAAAATGGCTTCCATGAAGTCACATGAATTCGATTACATCAAAGGTAACAATCAGGTGAAGGTAGTAGACTTTTCATCAGGAAAGGCTGATGCCAACACCTACGGAATTGCTTACTCTGACGAGAATGGCAAGTTCGTATATGTTATCGAGCCAAATGATAATCTTCTCAAATGCATGAAGAGTGCCGCGCCGAGAAAGGTGATGATTGAGCAGAATATCACGGCAAAGAACTAATAACTTAAATACATTTTAAAGACAAAGAGAGAGGTATAGTAGACATGAGTCAGATTATTGGTGATGGCATCACGTTTGATGATGTCCTGTTGGTTCCTCAGTATTCTGAGGTAACTCCTAACATGATTGATTTAACAACGCATTTAACAAAAAAGATTCAGTTAAATATCCCGATGATGAGTGCTGGTATGGACACTGTTACAGAGCATCGTATGGCAATTGCCATTGCGCGTCAGGGTGGTATCGGTATTATCCACAAGAACATGTCTATTGAAGCACAGGCTGAGGAAGTTGATAAGGTAAAGCGTTCTGAGTATGGCGTTATTACAGATCCGTTCTACCTTTCCCCGGAGCATACTCTCGAGGATGCTAATGCACTGATGGCAAAGTTCCGTATCTCAGGTGTGCCGATCACTGAGGGCAGAAAGCTTGTCGGCATTATCACAAACCGTGATTTAAAGTTCGAAGAGGATTTCTCCCGTAAAATTCGTGAAGTCATGACAAGCAAGAATCTTGTAACTGCAAAAGAGGGTGTTACCCTTGCAGAAGCAAAGAAGATTCTGGCTAAGGCAAGAGTAGAGAAGCTTCCAATCGTTGATGATGATTTCAACTTAAAGGGTCTGATCACCATTAAGGATATTGAGAAGCAGATCAAGTATCCGCTGTCTGCAAAGGACGAGCAGGGACGTCTTCTGTGTGGTGCAGCTGTCGGTATCACAAAGAATGTTATGGATCGCGTAACAGCTCTCGTAAATGCAAAGGTAGATTGTATCGTAATCGATTCTGCACATGGTCATTCTAAGAACATCATCACTACCTTAAAGGAGATCAAGGCAGCTTATCCTGATCTGCAGGTTATCGTTGGTAACGTAGCAACAGGAGAGGCAACAAAGGCACTGATCGAGGCAGGAGCAGATGCTGTTAAGATTGGTATTGGACCAGGTTCTATTTGTACCACACGTGTGGTTGCTGGTATTGGTGTTCCGCAGGTTTCTGCTGTTATGGACTGCTATGAGGCTGCAAAGCCATATGGTGTGCCGATCATCGCAGATGGCGGTATCAAGTATTCTGGTGATATGACAAAGGCTTTAGCTGCAGGTGCAAGTGTCTGCATGATGGGAAGTATGTTTGCAGGCTGTGACGAGGCACCGGGTGAGTTTGAGCTGTATCAGGGAAGAAAGTATAAGGTTTACCGTGGAATGGGTTCCATTGCTGCTATGGAGAATGGTTCTAAGGATCGTTATTTCCAGACAGAGGCAAAGAAGCTTGTTCCGGAAGGTGTAGAAGGACGTGTTGCATACAAGGGAACAGTAGAAGATACCATCTTCCAGTTAGTTGGTGGTATTCGTTCCGGTATGGGCTACTGTGGTGCAAAGAATATCAAGACACTGCAGGAGACTGGCAAGTTCGTTAAGATCAGTGCCGCTTCCTTAAAGGAAAGTCATCCGCATGATATTCAGATCACCAAAGAGGCACCAAACTACAGCAGCGTAAGCTTATAAACTGAGTGATACTAGGGTCGAAAAGTCACAAGCTGATCATGCTTGCATGAAGAGGCTTGTGACCTTGAGACCTGTTAAAACATGAGGATGCAGCGATTTTCAAGGAAAATCAGCGAATCCGAATGTTTTTAGAATTGCGAGAGTTGCGTAGCAACGGAGCAATTCGTAAGTATCAATTCATAAAAAAAAAGAAGAAAACATACACAAGGCTGCCGTGAAAACGGCGGCCTTGCTGCGTGTTTGGGGAATTAAATAATTATTTAATCATCGAATTATACTGATGATAAGTATATTAAGTATATATGGAAGGAAAACAAAATGCGAAAATTAACAGGTAAATGCAAATGGATATTGGCTGTTTTGCTTGTGACAGTATCTATGGCTGCTGGTTGTAATAAAGTAAAAGATATAAATGCAGATGTGTCTGATCCATCAGAAGCATCACACAAAATTTCAGTTGTCGCAACGGTATTTCCCTATTATGATTTTGCCAGAGCAATTGGAGGTGAATATTTGGATGTGACACTGCTACTGCCGCCTGGACGCGACAGCCACAGTTTTGAACCTACAGCACAGGATCTTCTTGCGCTTCAGTCGGCTGATATTTTTCTTTACAATGGCGGTGAGATGGAAACGTGGGTAGAAGAGGTGTTAGAAGCAGTTCCGCGCAGTCATGGAATCACCTTTCAGGGAATAGAGACAGTAGATCTGCTCGAAGAGGCGCATACAAAAAGTATGAAAACAACAGGTCATTCACATGACCACGATGAAGACGAAGACCATGACGAAGAAGAGGAGCATGATCATGATGAAGAAGATGAACATCATCATGATGAATATGATGAGCATATATGGACTTCACTTGAAAATGCGCAGCTTCTTGTATCAGCTATTGAGGAGATTTTTTGTGAGGCAGATCCTGAGCACGAGAAACAGTTTCGCGATAATGCAGCGGCTTATCGCGAACAGATTGCAGATGTGCAGTCTGAAATAGAGGAAATTGTAGACAATGCACGTGTGAAGAAAATTCTATTTGCTGATCGATTCCCATTTTTATATTTTACACAGGAATTTGGTTTGGATTATGATGCTGCATTTGCTGGTTGCGCCGGAGATACGGAGCCGTCAGCTAGAGTCATAGCATCTTTAATAGAAGAGATACAATCTGAAAATATAAAAGCAATTTATCATGTTGAGATGGGAAATACAAAGACAGCTCAGATGATACAGGAAGCAACAGGCGTTGAGATATTAGAACTTCATTCATGCCATACTGTGACTTCAAAGCAGCTGCAGGAAGGTGTGACTTATGTGGAGTTGATGAGACAAAATGCAGAAAATTTAAAGAAAGGATTACAGTAAAATGCTGTTTGAATGTAAAAAAGTATCATTTGGATACGAAAACCAGCAGGTCATTAAAGATCTGTCATTTCAGGTTCAGGAAGGTGAGTATGTTTGTGTGGTAGGAGAAAATGGCTCTGGAAAATCCACATTGATAAAAGGTTTACTAGGTCTGATTCCGGCAGGAAGCGGTCAGGTAAATTATGGAAAGGAAATTTCAAACCATGTAATTGGATATCTGCCGCAGCAGACAAGCTCACAAAAAGATTTCCCGGCAACTGTCTGGGAGGTGATTTTATCAGGCTGTCTAAGTACAAGAAAAGGCCGCTTTTTCTATTCAAAAGAAGATAAGGAAAAGGCAAGAAGACAGATGCGTCATCTTGAACTTGAAAATTTGGCATCAAGATCATTTGGTGAATTATCAGGAGGTCAGCAGCAGCGCGTGCTGATTGCAAGAGCGCTTTGTGCAACGGAAAGTCTTTTGATTTTAGATGAGCCAGTCACAGGACTTGATCCAGCAGTTACGCGTGAACTGTATGAGATTTTGGAAAAGCTTAACAAAAAAGAGCATACGGCTATTGTTATGGTAACACATGATATTGCAGGAGCACTTCCATATGCAGATAAAGTTCTTCATATTGGTCCGCAAGGCTACTTTTTTGGAACGCGCAGAGAGTACTGTGCAAGTGAAGAGGGAAAGCGTATGCTTGGAACGGCTTTCAGAGAGGAAGAAGAAAAATGAATCTGATTATTACGATGTTTCAATATCCATTTATTCAAAGAGCACTGATAGTAGGTGTGCTTGTGTCGCTTTGTGCGGCGCTTCTTGGTGTATGCCTTGTGCTTAAACATTATTCTATGATTGGAGATGGTCTGTCCCATGTGTCATTTGGGGCTTTATCAGTTGCAGTTGCATTAGGTGTATCTCCGCTTTGGATTTCTATTCCGATTGTTATTATTGCCTCCTTTTGTCTGCTTAGGATTCGTGAGAACGCGCATATGAAAAATGATGCGGCCATTGCCGTAGTATCTTCATCAGCACTTGCAATAGGCATCACGGTCACAGCTTTGACAACTGGTATCAACACAGATGTTTCAAGCTACATGTTTGGAAGTATTCTCGTTATGAATGAGCAGGATGTCATGATAAGTATAGTTTTATGTGTTATTGTTTTGGCACTGTTTATTTTATTTTACAGCCGTATTTTTTCTATTACATTTGATGAGAATTTTTCAAAGGCATCTGGCATTCCTGTTGGCCGTTTTAATGCACTTTTGTCTGTTCTTACAGCAGTGACGATCACCCTTGGCATGCGAATGATGGGAGCAATGCTGATTTCAAGCCTTATTATTTTTCCGGCACTTATAGCAATGCGTCTTCAAAGAAGCTTTAGCGGTGTTATTATTGCAGCAGCAATCACAGCAGTAATAGACTTCTTACTTGGCCTAGTGATTTCATTTTTGCTTTCCACACCGACTGGTGCAAGCATTGTGCTTGTAAATCTTTGTGTACTATTGATTGTGACTGCAATACAGAAAATTCGTGGAAAATAAAAAAAGGCGCTGAGGCGCCTTTTTCATGTGCTTTTATAATTATCTGGCCTGAAACGTTGCACATTCTGTATGATTGCCTGATTGTGCATTCATTCCATTGATTGCCACTGATTCTGCCTGACATAAATGGTTTTCATTGTGGATACACTGAACAGCATTGCAGCCAATTTTTAAAGCAGGATTTGGTGTCTGTGTGCTGTTTTTAAAAGAATCGGAAGTTTTTTGGTCAAAGCTTGCACAGCATGTGCAGCCGCATGAGCAGTCATTCTTTGAGTCTGTATTAACAAGAATTTCTGATTTGCAGCAGCAGTGATCGTCGTTATGCTTACATTCTGTAACGGTACAGGTACAATTTGTCATAATAGAAATCTCCTTATAAATTTGTGTGAGACTTTCATCTGGATACTGATTACCGAAAAAATGGCATTTCAATTCATTCCAAATAAAAGCTTATGGACAGTATCTGCAAAAAAAGAAAAAACATGCGAAAAAAAGAAAAAACAGCTTGCTTTTTTGTGAGCAATATGATAAAGTATCTCTGTTGTGATTTTAGAGATGGTCCGCTGTTACTGCGTGTATTATGAACATCCGTATTAGTATAAGGAGGCACACTATGAGTGGCATTATTGAAAGCATTGAGAAGGCTCAGTTAAAGGAGCATGTTGATCAGTTTAACGTAGGCGATACCGTAAGAGTATACGCTAAGATCCGCGAGGGTGAGAAGGAAAGAATCCAGATGTTCGAGGGTACTGTTTTAAAGAGACAGAACGGCGGAATCCGTGAGACCTTCACTGTAAGAAAGTCATCCAACGGTGTTGGTGTAGAGAAGACCTGGCCGGTACACTCTCCAGCAGTAGAGAGAATCGAAGTTGTACGCAAGGGTAAGGTACGCAGAGCAAAGCTGAACTACTTAAGACAGAGAGTAGGAAAGAGCGCTAAGGTTAAGGAAATCGTAAAGTAATAACGAACCTATACAAAGGAGGGGCCTATACAATATGTATGACCTCTCCTTTTTGACTTTACGAGAGACGGTCAGTTAGATTTTGTTTGGGATTAAATAGAGGTACAGATAGATGAAAGCAGTATCGTTGGGAAAACAAAAGAAAAAGAGCCTGCCGTGGCGTATTGTGAGCGGATTGGCAAATACAGCGCTTCTAATTATACTGGCGCTGTTTGTTTATCTGTTTTTGGCATTTCCAATGCAGATGAAGGGTCATTCTATGGAACCGGCAGTCGCAGAAAAAAGTCTGCTGTTACTAAATAAAATACAGTATCGTTTTGTTTCACCGAAGCAGTTTGATGTAATTGCATTTCAGATCAAAGACAGCGATGAGCTTCAAATCAAGCGTATCATTGCATGTCCGGGTGATCGCATAAGCATTAAAGAAGGAATGATTTATATAAATGGAACTTTGTGTGAGCAGGCGAATGAATATAGTAAGGATCTGATCTATGCAGGAACAGCTTCAGATGAACTGACAGTTGGAGAAAACGAATATTTTGTTTTGGGAGATAATGCAGTTTATAGTGAAGACAGCAGATCAGAAGATATTGGTATGGTATCAAAGGATCAGATTGTGGGAAAGGTTTGGTTTGTGGGAGAGTCATTTCTTTCATTCCATCTTTTATAGAGAATTGGATTGACCGCAAACAGCAAAATGAGTTATACTGAAAACAGCGAAGCTGTTCAGAAAGAAAAGAAAGGTTTGAGAAACTATGCAGATACAGTGGTATCCGGGACATATGACAAAGGCACGCCGTGCTATGCAGGAGGATCTGAAATTAGTTGATCTTGTTATGGAACTAACAGATGCGAGAGCACCTTTGGCAGGACGAAATCCCGATATTGATAAACTTGCAGCTGGAAAAGCAAGAATGATTTTTTTGAACAAGGCAGATTTGGCAGATGATCAGGCGACACTTGCCTGGATGGATTATTTTAGAAAGAAGGGCATCACACCAATTCGTCTTGATGCAAGAAAAACAAATTTCAAAAAAGCTGTCGTTGATGGTGTGAAAATTGCATGTCAGGAAAAGATTGAGCGTGATCGCCGCAAGGGAATTTTAAATCGTCCGATCCGCGCCATGGTTGTAGGTATTCCTAATGTAGGAAAATCTACATTTATTAATTCACTTGCAGGAAAGACAGCTGCAAAGACAGGAAATAAGCCAGGTGTTACGCGTGGAAACCAGTGGATCAAGATCGACAAACAGCTTGAGCTTCTTGATACGCCAGGTATTTTGTGGCCTAAGTTTGATGATGAGGCAATCGGAATGAAGCTTGCCTGTGTGGGTTCAATCAGCGATGAAGTACTTAATATGCAGGAAATTGCCTACCATTTGCTTTCATATGGAAAGGCGAATTACAATCAGCTGTTTGAAGCACGCTACGGGGCAGTGCCGCAGCCAGATGATGAGCGCGACAATGAAATAGTACTCTGGATGGAAAATATTGCCAGACAGAGAGGTTGTTTAAAGAGGGGTGCGGAGACTGATTTTGATAAGGTATCTGCGCAGATTACTGATGATTTTAGAAGCGGCCGCATTGGAAAGGTTTCGCTTGAGGTGCCTAAGCAGGCATAAGCAGTCAGAACAATGTTTTGCTGCAAAAAAACGAAGGATAAGACAGGATAAAGAACATGGATGGGAAACAAAAGTCAGTTGCTGCGATTACGCAGGAACTTCAAAATTGCAGCGAAGAGGCGCTGATTGCACTTTGCAGCAATCTGCGTACAGACCCAAGAAAAAGTGTGCAGCTTCTTGCAGAAAAGGCTATGAAACGCTTGGAAAAGGAAAAAAAGGAGCTTGAGCGTGTTCAGGGGATGATCGACTTTGAACGTGAGATTGCAGGCAGCACAATATACTGCGGAATTGACGAGGCCGGACGAGGACCGCTTGCGGGACCAGTTGTGGCGGCAGCTGTCATTATGCCGCGTGATGGAAAAATTCCGTATGTCAACGACTCAAAGCAGGTCTCAGAAAAGAAAAGAGAACAGCTTTACGAGCAAATTTTAAAGGAAGCAGTATCCTATGGAGTAGGAATTGTCGATGCAAAAAGAATTGATGAAATCAATATTTTGCAGGCAACATATGAGGCAATGCGTGAGGCGGTAAGCCAACTTACGTTGCCGCTTGGTCATGTGCTTGCAGATGCAGTGCGTATTCCTAAGCTTACCGTGACGCAGACACCGATTATAAAGGGAGATGCAAAATGTTATTCGATTGCAGCTGCCAGTATTATCGCAAAGGTAACGAGAGACCGTATCATGCGTGAGTATGATCGAATTTATCCGGGATATGGCTTTTCAGACAATAAGGGATATGGAAGTGCAGCTCATATTGAAACGTTAAAGAAAAAAGGACCTGTGCCGATCCACAGAAGAACCTTTATCAGTGCCTTTTGGCAGGGAGAACAGGATTGAATAAACGCCAGATAGGAAGCGTGTATGAATTAAAAGCTTCAGATTATCTGACAAAGAAAGGGTATCAGATAATAGAACGCAATTATCGGTGCAGAATCGGAGAGATTGACATAATTGCAATAGAACGAGATTGCCTGTGCTTTATTGAGGTGAAATACCGTAAAAATGAAAAGACAGGCGATCCGTTAGAGGCAGTCGATAAACGAAAGCAGCAAAAAATTATTCGGACAGCGCAGTATTATTTGCTTACACATTCAAAATATCAAAGTGTTAAATGCCGCTTTGATGCAGTGGGAATACTGGGAGAAGAAATTCGGCTTGTCAGGGATGCATTTCTTTGCTGACAGATCAGTACGTGTAAAAAGGAGATCAAAATATGATGCTCATTCGAAAAGGTACGGGAGAAGACCCGCGGTTAATTGAAAAAGATAAAGTTCCTTATTTGGAATTTGAAGCATTGAAAAAGCAGTCCTGGCTGACACATGCCTTCTCTACAAGACTTGGCGGTGTGAGCAGTGGCTGCTTTGCGTCTATGAACCTGGGTTTTGGACGCGGAGAAGAAGATAAAATTGTTGCAGAGAATTATAAAAGGCTTGGAGATGCAGTGGGTTTTGACTGGAAAAAAGTGGTCTTGTCCCATCAGACTCATACTACAAATGTACGCCTTGTGACAGAAAAAGATGCCGGAAAGGGAACGGTAAGAGAACGCGATTACACAGATGTGGATGGATTAATTACAAATGAGCCTGGGCTGCCGCTTGTAACATTTTATGCTGATTGTGTGCCGCTTTATTTCGCAGATCCTAAAAATAAGGCAATTGGATTATCACATTCCGGATGGCGCGGTACCGTGGGACGCATGGGTGAAAAAACACTAAAAGCGATGAATGAAGCGTTTGGCACACAGCCACAGGATGTGATAGCAGCCATCGGACCGAGTATATGTGGTGATTGCTTTGAGGTAGGACCAGAGGTAGTAGAAGAATTTGCAAAAACATTTTCAAAAAAACAGATGGAAGCAATATGTCATGCAGGACGAAATGACAGAAGCTATCTTGATTTGTGGCGGGCAAACCGCATAATTTTAGAGGAGGCTGGCGTGCAGTCGCAAAATATCAGTGTAACAAATATTTGTACCAGATGTAACCCAGATCTTTTGTACTCTCATAGAATTATGGGGGCGCAAAGAGGTAATTTGGCAGCAATTTTAATGATAAGGGAATAAAAAGCAAAAAGTACAGCCGATTTCTCATGACAAAAAGAAAGGGGCAGCTATGAAAAGACAAATGAAATGGGCGGCAGCATCATTGATATGCAGTCTTATTATACAGTGTATGCCGGCAGCGGCAGATCAAAAGACACAGGAAGCATTTGATGCTTATTTAGACAGAATTTATGCACAATGGATCAGTGAAAATCCATTTCAAATTCACTTTTATCTTGAGCATCCAGAAAATTATGGCATTGAACTAAGTTCATATACATTGATGGATTACAGTGAGTATGATAAGGAAGCAATTGAAGCATATGAAAAGCAGCAGGAGGAAGACCTTAAGGAATTGAGGTCATTTGATAAGACACAACTGACAAGACAACAGCAGATCTTGTATGATAAGCTTATGGTACAGATTGACCTGAATGAGAAGTATACGGATATGTTTGACTTTTCTTCATTGATTGGCGGGTCAAATGGAATTGTTAATTCTCTTGCTAATGATTTTCAAAATTATTTGTTTATTGAGAAGAAGGATGTAGAAGAATATTTAAAATTTTTGCAAGATATTCCGAATTATATTGATTATGCAATTGATTATACAAATGAGTATGCAGAATATGATCTAGTCCCGTCAAAGTATATGCTGCAGGTTAATAGCGAGGCAATTGATGAGCTTGTCGGCAAAAACACAAATGTTTTTATTGAAGGTTTCGAAAAAAAGCTTGATGAGGCTGCATTTCTTTCTGATGAAGAACGTGCAGATTTTAAAACAAAAAACAAAGAACTTGTAGAGCAGATTGTAAATCCGGCATTTGCAAAGCTTAAACAGCAGCTTTCACAGTGGCAGGAAACATTTGACGAGTTGGAAGGCTTTGCTGAATATGCTGAGGGCGAGGATTATTATAATTATCTAATTGAAACATATGCAGGTGTTTCTATGGATGCCGAGGAATTGTTTGATTATATGTATGACAAGCTTGATGATTGTGAGGAACGATTCTCAGAGCTGTTAGAGGATGATGAAATATATGAAGGCTATATGAATTCAGAGTATGGCTTTGAAAAAAGAACACCATCTGAGATTTTAGATGCGCTTCGTGTTTATACAAAGGAAAATTTTGCACCGATTGCAGATCCTGGTTATCAGGTAGAGGAGCTTCCAACTGCTCTTCGAAGCGATGGCGTACTGGCATATTACTTGACACCTCAGGAGGATCATGACGATATTAATCAGATTTGTTTAAATCCAGATGCGCTTGGCACGGATCTTGGAGTTTTGTATGAAACGCTGGCGCATGAAGGTTATCCTGGTCATCTGTACTTTTTTAATTATGTAAAACAGCAGGGTTGGCATCCGATCAATTTCTTTGTGTCAAATATTGGCTTTGAGGAGGGATGGGCAGAATATGCAGCGCGTCTTTCACTAGATAGCTGGGGACTTGATCCAGATATGATGGAAGTTATTTTTCTGGATCAAGAGTTTAGTTATCTGTTAATGGGTTTGTCTGATATTGGAATCAATTATGGCGGATGGACAGTTGATGATGTATATGACCTGTGGGAAACTTACTTCTATCTTGACAGCGCAGAAGATGTGCGTGATGTATATGATGCGTGTATGGCAGAGCCAGGTACAATTCTTAGCTATTCAATCGGCTATTATCAGATATGCGATCTGGAAGAAGAGGTAAAGGAGATGATTGGTGAATCATTTGATCATAATGAATTTGTGACAGAGCTTTTGTCAGTTGGCGGTGCATCATTTGATATTACAAGGTCATATATCATGGAGTGGGCTAACGAAAAGTTACACGGATAATCCAATATCTATAGCCAAGCCACCTTCGGTACTTGCCGCAAAAAAGCCTTGACAAACAGAAACGTAAGTGTTACACTTGCAATATACGAAAGAAAAAAGCAAAAATAAAATGAAAAGAGGAATACAAAAAATGGAAGAAAAAGAGACTCGCTTTGACCGTTCAACAGAGCGCAGTGAATGTTTGATTGCCGAGTATAAGAAACTTCGTAAGGATGAGGCAAAGATGAGCCAGAAATCACTTGAGGATATCACAGGTGTTCCGCGTCAGATGATCATCCGTTACGAAAAAGGAAAAATTATGCCGACCGTTCGTGCTATGAATCGTCTTCTTGAGCCGCTTGGCTATCAGCTTGGAATTGTTCCTCTGAAAAAAGAAGACAGCGAGGACACACAGTAATTACAGGCATAGGAAATTTATATACATAAGATAAAAAGCATCTAGCAAAACTAACTGATCCGTATAAAAACGGTGGTTGTCTGCAGATGCTTTTTTGGTACATACAAAGGAGGAGAAAAAAGAAAAAGAAAAGGAGAATTTTATGGTACTAAAACAAAGAAAAACAGTATTGATTGTATCGGCACTGTTGACAGCACAAATGGTCATGCAGGAAGCAGTACAGGCATTTGAAGAAGTCTCGCAGCCTGAAGTGCAAATTACAGAAACAGCACAGGAAGGTGAACTTGTCAGTCAGTCAGATGGGGATGATATCTGGACGGAAACTTATACATATGTGTCTGATACAAACACGCCTCATGCTTTTGCCGAAACAGTTGAAAAACAAGGCGATTGGTATGCGATGAAGGATGTAGAATATCAGGTGACAGAGCTGATACAAAAAAGCGAAGCAATGTGGGCATATGCATCGTATGAGCCGGAGCAGGAAATAGAAGAAGCAGGAATCCACTATACATTGACATCACTTTCCAAAGATGAATGGATGCAGACAGATCGTCTAAAAAATGTGACGAAATACTTAAGCTGTCAGGAAGGGCAGGAAGTTTCGGAAACGCTTGATGTAGAGACAGCAGATGAAGTGACAGGAGAAGCTCTTTATGGAACAATTGGAAGAATTGAGTTAAAAGAGGATGGCGCAGATTGGAAGGAAGGTGCTCTTGAGGAGTGGGATATTTACAGCTGGAATGGAGAGTCTTGGGTTTATCAAAGAAACGATGAATGTTTTTACGCGACAGAAGAAAGTCCATGGTTTGAAGGCTATGAGGCGGTATTTATGCAGGAGCATCATTTAGATGGTGCATTTAATCAGATCACGTCAATAGAATGGTATGGAGATGGCTGGCAGGACGAGGAAGGAAACTGGAAGAGAAGTGTCAGGATAACAGGAAACAAAATGGTACCGCGATATCAGGCAATTTATTCAGGAGATGTGGCACAGCCTGATCTGCCAATGGTGTGTTATAAAGCGCAGTATACGTCTGATCCGCAGGGCTATCTTATAACAGCAGATGTAATGTATGAAAAAATGCAAGAAGAAGCAGTGCAGGAAGAAGAAAATGCAGATGAGTCAACATTAAAGTCAATATCAGAAGAACTTATAAAAACATTGCAGCAGAATAAAACAAATGAAAAATTCTGGTATTTACTGTTAGCGGCACTTATGGCTGTCAGTGTGGGCTTGCAGGTAGCTGTGATTTTTGTGCTGGCATTTCGTGAGCGGTAACATAAAAATTAAAAAAAATAAAAAAGTGGTTGACAACAGCCTTGCAGTGTGATATTATAATCAGCGTTGCAAGGCTTGTTGGTCAAGGGGTTAAGACGTCGCCCTCTCACGGCGAAAACAGGAGTTCGATTCTCCTACAAGCTGCTTCTTCGAGGTGTGGCTCAGTTTGGTAGAGCGCTGCGTTCGGGACGCAGAGGTCGCAAGTTCAAATCTTGTCGCCTCGATTGCCTATAGGCAAAGAAAAAATAAATATGGCTTGTTGGTCAAGGGGTTAAGACGTCGCCCTCTCACGGCGAAAACAGGAGTTCGATTCTCCTACAAGCTGTTATGCTCTGCAGTTGCAGAGCATTTTTTTTAAGAATAAAACCAAACATAAGTTCACAAAACAAGTATAAATGAGTGGAAAGTTCCAATTTGCGGGACATCTCATTCGGAAAACAGCTTGACAGAAAGAATCACTCAATGGTATAAAATTAACGGACATAAGAGATGATTGAGATGATGAGATAAGGAAGGAAATATAGATGGCAAAAAAAGACGTATACAATGCAGACAGTATTACGGTGCTTGAGGGACTTGAAGCAGTCCGCAAGCGTCCAGGTATGTATATAGGAGGCGTATCTGTCTCTGGTTTAAACCATTTGGTATATGAGATTGTAGACAATGCCGTTGATGAGCATTTGGCAGGTTTTTGTAATCATATAGAGGTGACATTGGAAAATGATGGATCTGTTACGGTAAAGGACAGTGGCCGTGGTATTCCTGTTGATCGTCACAAGCTTGGTGTATCTGCAGAGCGTGTTATTTTTACGACGCTGCATGCAGGAGGTAAATTTGATAACACAGCATATAAAACAAGCGGAGGACTTCATGGTGTAGGATCTTCCGTTGTCAATGCACTTTCTGAATATTTGGAGATCCATATCGCAAAAGACGGATGGGTTTATTATGATAAATATGAGAGAGGAACGCCGGTAATTGAGCTAAAGGACGGCCTTCTCCCGAAAAAAGGAAGAACAAAGGAAACTGGAACATGGATTAATTTTAAGCCAGATGCTGAAATTTTTGAGCGAACACGTTTTTCAGCACAGTCAATTATGAGTCGTCTGCATGAGACAACTTATTTAAATCCAGGTCTGGAAATTGTCTTTAATAACAAGCGAAGCGGTGAGGAGGAGAGTATTACCTATTATGAGCCAGATGGAATTTCTGCTTATATCCGCGAGCTGAATAAGGGCAAGGAAACAGTTCATGATATTATCACCTATACAGGAATGAGTGATGGAATAGAGGTAACAGTTGCATTCCAGTTTGTGGATCTGTTTGAAGAAAAGCTTCTTAGCTATTGCAACAATATTTACAATACAGACGGCGGAACACATCTGACTGGTTTTAAGACAAAATTCACGCAGGAAATAAACAGCTATGCAAAAGAGCTTGGCATTTTAAAGGATCCTGCAAAATTTACAGGACCAGATACGCGCTGCGGTATGACTGCTATTATTGCAATTAAGCATCCAGATCCTATTTTTGAGGGTCAGACAAAGACAAAGCTTGGAAGTCAGGATGCTTCAAAGGCAGTAATTAACGTAACAGGAGAGCAGCTAGAGCTTTACTTTGATAAGCATGTTGAGGTGCTAAAGAGTATTATTGGCTGTGCAGAAAAATCTGCAAAGATCAGAAAGGCAGAGGAAAAGGCAAAGTCTAATCTGCTGACAAAGCAAAAATATTCATTTGATGGAAATGGAAAGCTTGCAAACTGTGAGAGCAAAGACAGCAGTCTTTGTGAGATTTTTATCGTAGAGGGAGATTCAGCAGGCGGTTCGGCAAAGACTGCCAGAGACAGACGTTATCAGGCGATTCTTCCAATCAGAGGAAAAATCTTAAATGTAGAAAAGGCATCTATTGACAAGGTGCTTGCAAATGCAGAAATTAAATCCATGGTTCAGGCATTTAACTGTGGTTTCTCAGAAGGATATGGAAACGACTTTGATATTTCTAAGCTTCGCTATGACAAAATTATTATCATGGCCGATGCCGATGTCGATGGTGAGCATATCAGTACGCTTTTAATGACATTTTTCTACCGCTTTATGCCGGAACTGATTCAGGAGGGTCATGTTTATATCGCAATGCCGCCGCTTTATAAGGCAGTGCCAAAGCGCGGTCAGGAACAGTATCTTTATGATGACATTGCGCTTGATAAATACAGAAAAACGCATAAAGATTTCACTTTGCAGCGTTATAAGGGACTTGGAGAGATGGATGCGTCCCAGCTGTGGGAGACAACATTAAACCCAGAGAGCCGTTGCTTAAAGCGTGTCGAAATCGAAGATGCCAGACTTGCAAATGAGATGACAGAGCTTTTGATGGGAAGCGATGTTGAGCCGCGAAGAGAATTTATCCATAAGCATGGCCGCGAAGCACAGCTGGATATATAATGCCAAAGGTTTTTAGAATTGCGAGAACTGCGAAACAGTGGAGCAATTCATAGCATTATAATACACAAAATACTAAGAAAGGTATGGAATTTAATATAAATGGCAGAAACAATCATTACAACGGAATATTCGTCAGAAATGCGAAAATCCTTCATAAACTACTCGATGTCCGTTATCACGGCGCGTGCAGTTCCAGATGTCAGAGACGGATTGAAGCCTGTTCAAAGAAGAGTTCTATTTGCGATGGATGAGTTAGGCTTAAATGCAGACAAGCCGCATCGAAAATCAGCGCGTATTGTCGGTGATGCGATGGGTAAATATCATCCTCACGGTGATTCCTCCATCTATGATGCACTTGTTGTACTTTCTCAGGATTTCAAAAAGGGAATGGCACTTGTTGACGGACATGGAAATTTTGGTTCCATAGAGGGCGACGGTGCTGCGGCAATGCGTTACACAGAGGCACGCTTAAAGAAGTTTACACAGGAAGTGTATCTGGCAGATCTGGATAAGAATATTGTGGATTTTGTTCCAAACTTTGATGAGACAGAAAAAGAGCCATCTGTTCTTCCTGTTCGTGTTCCGAACTTTTTAATTAACGGTTCCGAAGGTATTGCAGTTGGTATGACGACAAGTACACCGCCGCATAATTTAGGAGAGATCATAAATGCAGAAAAGTTGCTGATGGAATTTCCTAATGCGACTACGGCAGATTTGTTAGATATTATTGAGGGACCTGATTTTCCGACTGGCGGTATTGTGACAAACAAGGACGAGCTGCTTTCTATTTATGAGACAGGACGAGGAAAAATAAGAATACGCGGCAAGGCAGAGATTGTGCGCGGAAAAAGAAAGAGCGACCGTGACAAAATTGTAATTACGGAGATTCCTTATACAATGGTCGGTGCCAATATTGGAAAATTCCTTAGCGATGTGGCAACACTTGCAGAGTCGAGAAAGCTTCCGGATATCGTGGACATTTCAAATCAGTCCTCAAAAGAAGGTATTCGCATTGAGATCGAGCTGAAAAAGGGTGCTGATGCAGAGCGTATACTTGCCGGTCTTTATAAGAAAACAAAGTTAGAGGACACATTTGGTGTCAATATGCTTGCTATTGTAGATGGAAGACCAGAGGTTCTTGGCTTAAAGGAAGTTCTGACACACCACATTCAGTTTCTTGTTGATATTAACACAAGAAAATATACAAGTCTTCTTGAGAAAGAGAAAAACAAGCGAGAAATTCAGGAAGGTCTTATTCGTGCAGTTGATGTGATAGATTTGATTATTGAAATTATCCGCGGAAGTAAGACTTTAAAGATGGCAAAGGCATGTCTGTCAGAAGGAATCACAGAGGGTATCAATTTCCGCACTGAAAAATCACGCAGACAGGCTGCAAAGCTTTTGTTTACAGAGGCACAGGCAACTGCTATCTTGGAGCTTCGCTTATCCAAACTAATTGGACTTGAGTTACAGGCACTTTTGGACGAACATAAAAAGACGATTGCAAAGATTGCTTCATATGAGCGCATTTTAGGCAGCAAAAAGGCTATGTATCAGACAATCGAAAAGGAATTAGACAGCATACGTGAACATTATCAGGTGCCAAGACGCACAAAAGTTACAAATGCATCTCTTGCTGTATTTGAAGAAGAGCCGGCTGTAGTGTCAGATGTCGTATTTGTTATGAACCGTTTTGGCTATGTAAAGCTTGTAGATAAGGCGCTGTTTGATAAAAATGAGGAACAGCTTCGCAGCGAAAATGTGCGTTTTGTGCCATGCAAGACAAACTCACGTCTTGCTGTATTCACAAAGGAAGGTATTCTTCATTATTTGAAGGCTGATGCAATTCCGCTTGGAAAGGTCAAGGATAAGGGTGCGCCGATTGACAATTTGTGTAACTACAGCAGTGCTGATGAAACAATTCTCACAGTATTTAGCGATGAGGACATGAAGGAAAAGACACTCCTTTTTGTGACAAAGAATGGTTTGGTTAGAAAAACATTGGGAGCAGAGCTGATCAGCATAAAGAAAATGATCGCAGCGGCGAAGCTTGGAGAAGGCGATGCGCTTGTTGCGATTTTAGATGCTTCAAAAGAGCTTGTCGCAGTTGTGACAAATAAAAAGCATGCAATTAAATTTTCAACAGAAGAGGTTCCGCTTCAGAAAAAAACTGCAGCAGGTACAAGAGCATTGAAATTAGAAGAAGGGGAAGAGGTTGTATTTGCTGATTCCTTTGATGCAAAAGAAAAAGTTTTTGCAGAAGTTCAGGGAAGAAAAATTGAACTAAGCAAGCTTACAAAGAAGAAAAGAGATGCCAAGCCTGAACAGGTAAAGTAAGCAGCAGATGGTTATGTATTGCAGGGCAGCATCAGAAAGGTGAGATTCATGGAGCACAAAAGACCAGAGTATGAGGAAACCCCTCGGATGGCAGAATTTCGAAGACGCAAGGAAAAAGAAATAAAACGTCGTCGCCGCAACAAGCGTATGACAAAAATTGTGTTAGTTATTGTAGTGATTTGGGCACTTATTGCAGTGGCAGCGGCTGCTTTTCATGTGACAAATGGATTTGGCATCTTTGAAGGCAAAAAGCCTTCCTTATCTTCGGCTGAGGAAACAAAGGATGCAATTGAACAAAATGAACAGCAGACACTTGCAGAGCAAAATTTGAAGCAGACTATTGAGAGCGAGAGCAAAAAGGAAGTTGCAGAAAGCGAAGAGACATCTTTAGAGGAAAAAACAGAGGATGCCACAAAGGCTTCTGAGGCAGAAAAAACAGTAAAAAAACATGAAGATCCGCGCGAGGATGTGTGGAATCATTATACGAATATGTTTATTGCATCAAAAGTCAATACGTATCTAAATGTAAGAAATCAGCCAACAACAGACGGTACTATTATCGGAAAGCTGACAAAGTATTCCGGTGGTGAGCTTGTTGAGGATATGGGAAACGGCTGGTGGCACATAAGCTCTGGCGGTATTGATGGCTATATTTGGTCTGAAAATTGTGTGACAGGTGAAGAGGCAAAGGAAGTTGCACTTGAGCACTGTATGCAGATGGTTGAGGTGACAACGGAAAAACTAAATGTCAGAAGCGGTCCTGGTCTTGAGTATGAGGTTTGGACGACACTTAATGCAAACGAAAAGCAGATAGTGGAAGAAAAAGACGGAGACTGGCTGAAAATTGCATTTAACAGTACATATGGTTATATAAATGATGACTATGTAAAGACAGGCTTTTATCTTGTTGAGGCAATTCCGTGGAGCAGCATTTCAGATTGTTCTCCAACACGTCAGAAGATCTTAACATTTGGTGAGCAGTATATTGGAACACCATATGTGTATGGAGGAACGAGTCTGACAGGAGGAATTGACTGTTCAAGCTTCGTACAGCAGTGTTATGCGAGTGCAGGTTTTTCTCTTCCAAGAACATCACGTGAGCAGGCAACAAGAGGCACACAGATTACACTTAACGAAGCAAAGCCAGGCGATCTTTTGTTTTATGCTGATGCAACAGGAACAATTGATCACGTTGTTATGTATCTTGGAGACGGCAAAATTCTTCATGCAGCTTTGTCTCTTGGTCAGGTAACTATCAGTAAATACAATTACAGTACTGAACCTGTTCGTGTTGTAAACATTATTGGAGACTAAAAAACACTTGACCTTTAGGAAAATATATGTTATAAAGGTTATATAGGTTTTTATGGTAAAGAGTGGGCTTGCGAGTCCACTCTTTCTATGTAAATACCCACAAGAAAATATAACTATTCAGAGAGTAGTTGCAAAACAGGCAGATACGCTGCAGCAAACGGCAAGAATTAGGCTTGCGGCGGGAAAGGGCAGGAGTATGAGAAGAAAAGAAGAGATTGAAGCATATGCAGAAAATCTGTTTTTGCCGATCACACAGAAGCATGGATTTGAGCTGGTTGATGTGGAGTATGTTAAAGAGGCAGGAAGCTGGTATCTGCGTGTCTACATTGACAAAGAGGGCGGTATCGCAGTAGATGACTGTGAGGTGGTAAGCCGTGAGGCAGATCCTATTTTAGATACAGATGACTGTATTGAAGAAAGCTATATTTTAGAGGTAAGCTCTCCAGGTCTTGGAAGACCATTAAAGAAGGATAAGGATTTTGCAAGAAGCATTGGTGAAGAAGTTGAAGTTCGACTGTTTCGTGCAGTAGAAGGCTGTAAGGAATATACCGGGCTGCTTAACGCATACGACAAGACAACCGTTACCCTTATGCTGGAGAATGAAAAAACACTGGTGCTTGAAAGAAGCAACATTGCGTTGATTCGTCTGGCGCTAGATTTCTAAAAGCAAGGTAACGATTCACTCATATTGCATTGCTTTGTGAAGAGTGGATAAGGAAATAGAGAAAGGAAAGAGAACATAATGAATACGGAATTGATGGAAGCATTAAATGTCCTTGAAAAAGAGAAGAATATCAGAAAGGAAGTTGTCTTAAAGGCAATCGAGGAGTCACTTGTTCAGGCTTGTAAGCATCATTTTGGAAAGAGCGACAATATTGTCGTAAATATGGATTACAATACAGGCGAGTATGAGATCAATATGGCAAAGGAAGTAGTAGAGAATGTAGAAGATCAGCAGACTCAGATCAGTCTTCCTAATGCAAAGATTCTTGACAAGAGGGCTGTTTATGGTTCTACCGTTTATGTAAAGGTAAATTCCAAGGAGTTTGGCCGCATTGCTGCACAGATTGCAAAAGCAATTATCCTTCAGAAGCTGCGAGAGGAAGAAAATCGTGCTGTTTATGAGCGCTATAAATTAATGGAGAGAGATTTAGTAAGCGGTGTAATTTCAAGACATTTTGAGCGTAGAGGCGAGGATGGAAAGTCAACTACCGTAAATGTCAGTGTAAATCTTGGAAAGGCAGAGGCTACCTTAATGGCAGGCGAGCAGATTAAGGGTGAGGAATATAAGGTCAATACCCGAATGAAGTTCTATGTCGTAGAAGTAAAGGATCTGCCGAAGGGACCAAAGATTCTTCTTTCCCGTTCTCGTCCGGAGTTAGTAAAGAGATTGTTTGAGGCTGAGGTTGCCGAGATTAAGGACGGAACTGTTGAGATCAAGGCAATCAGCAGAGAGGCTGGATCAAGAACAAAGATGGCTGTTTGTTCTCATGATGAGAACGTAGATGCTGTTGGTGCATGTGTAGGTGTTAACAGCTCTCGTGTAAATGCTGTTGTAGATGAGCTTGGCGGTGAGAAAATTGATATCATCAATTGGGATGAGAATGCAGCACAGTTTATTGAGAATGCACTCAGCCCATCAAAGGTTATTTTCGTAGCAGTTGATGATGATGAGCATTCAGCGCTTGTTGTAGTTCCAGATAGCCAGCTGTCACTTGCTATTGGCAAGGCAGGTCAGAACGCACGTCTGACTGCAAAGCTGACAGGCTATAAGATTGATATCAAGAGTGAGAGCCAGGCTGAGGAGGAAGGTCTGTTTGATGAGATCGACTTTAGCGCAGCAGAAGAAACTGAGCAGTCCGAGGAGACAGCACAGGACAACGAGGTTCAGGAATAAGAGGTGATAGAGTGGCCGCTGTAAAAAAAATTCCGATGCGTCAGTGTGTGGGATGCGGGGAAAGAAAAAGTAAAAAGGAACTGATCCGTATCGTTTGCTCACCGAGTGAGGATCCTGAAAGGGTAACGATTGGATTTGATCTGACTGGCAAGAAAAATGGACGAGGTGCATATATATGCAGTAGTATGGCCTGTCTTGAGCTGGCCAGAAAGAAAAAAGCTCTTGAACGAGCTTTAAAAACAGAGGTTTCGCAGCAATGCTACGATGATCTGAAAAAGGAGTTGGAGCAGATTGAACGATAAAGTAATATCCCTTTTGGGATTAGCAGAACGCGCAGGTAAAATTGCGAGTGGCGAATTTGCAGCCGAAAAGGCAGTGAAGATAGGAAAGGCACGTCTGATTATTGTGGCAGAGGATGCTTCTGATAACACGAAAAAGAAGTTTAGTGATATGTGTAAGTATTATCAGGTACCTTTTGCATGTTACTCGCAGAAGGAACTGCTCGGTCACGGAATCGGAAAGGAGTTTCGCGCATCGCTTGCAGTTCTTGACGGCGGTTTTGCGAAAGCAATAGAGAAACAGTTGGACAATAAGTAAAGAAAAGGGTCGGTGATACATTTATGGCAAAACTGAACATCCATGATTTAGCCAAGGAATTAAAAAGAGAAGAAAGTGAAATTATCAGCTTATGCTCCAGCAAGGGTATGAGTGGTGTAACAAGAGCAACTATGCTTCAGGATACAATGGTAGAAGAAGTGCGTAAGGCATTCAAAAAGCCAGCAGAGTCAGCTGATGCTGCAGCTGACAAGGATGGCGCACCAAAGAAGAAGCTTCGTCTGTTGTTTCATCCGGAAAACAGCACAAAGCCAATTTCTAAAAAGAAGCGTCCAGACAGTGCGAAGAAGCCGGAAGGTGACAAGGCAGAAAAGTCTGTCGATAAGCAGGAAAAGGCTGCTGAGAGAACAGAGAGCACAAAGCCGGCAGAAAAAGCACAGGAGATGGCAAAGACTGAGGCACCGAAGGAGACTATGACAAGAGAAAATACAAAAAACGACAGAAATGATTCAAGATCCACAAACGATGGAAATAGAAGAGATAATTCCAGACGTGATGGCGGAAATGGTCAGAATGGACAAAGACGCGATGGAAATGGCCAGGGCGGTCAGAGAAGAGAAGGCGGCTATGGCCAAAGAGACGGTCAGAGACGTGATGGAAATGGCCAGGGCGGTCAGAGAAGAGAAGGCGGCTATGGCCAGAGAGATGGTCAGAGACGTGATGGAAATAATCAGGGCGGCTATGGTCAGAGACGTGATGGAAACGGTCAGGGCGGCTACGGTCAGAGAGATGGCCAGAGACGTGACGGAAATAATCAGGGCGGCTATGGTCAGAGACGCGACGGAAACGGTCAGGGCGGCTACGGCCAGAGAGATGGTCAGAGACGTGACGGAAATGGTCAGGGCGGCTACGGTCAGAGAGATGGCCAGAGACGTGACGGAAATGGTCAGGGCGGCTATGGTCAGAGAGATGGCCAGAGACGTGATGGAAATGGTCAGGGCGGTTACGGTCAGAGACGTGACGGTGCAAGGGGCCAGAGAACCGAGAGAGAAAATCTTGATTCTATGGGCACAGGAATGACCAAGAGCGAGGCAAGAGGCGGCAAAGGTCTTAATAAGAAAGAGCGTGAGATTCGCGAGAAGGAAAGACAGAATCAGGAGAAGAATACCAGATTCACAGAGAATACTCGCAATATCTCTAAGATGAAGCAGCAAAACAGTAAGAAGCCAGAGCCACAGCCAAAGGCAGAAGAAGATGACGGAATTAAGACAATTACAATTCCAGAGACTTTAACACTGGCAGAGTTAGCTGAAGCAATGAAGCTGCAGCCGGCAGCACTCGTAAAGTCACTCTTTATGAAGGGCACCATGATGACAATTAATGCTGAGCTGACATTTGAGCAGGCAGAGGAAATTGCATTAGAGTTTAACTATATCTGTGAGAAGGAAGTAAAGGTTGACGTAATTGAGGAACTTCTTCGTGAAGAAGATGATCCGGAAGAGACAAAGGTTTCAAGACCTCCGGTTGTCTGCGTTATGGGTCACGTTGACCATGGTAAGACCTCCTTACTGGATGCTATTCGTTCAACTAACGTAATTTCAAGAGAGGCCGGCGGAATTACACAACATATCGGTGCTTATATGGTTAAGTGCAATGGACAGGATATTACATTCCTTGATACACCAGGTCATGAGGCATTTACAGCAATGCGTATGCGTGGTGCTCAGGCAACTGATATCGCTGTACTTGTTGTTGCAGCAGACGATGGTGTTATGCCGCAGACAATCGAGGCGATTAACCATGCAAAGGCAGCAGGTGTTGATATTATCGTAGCAGTAAACAAGATTGATAAGCCAACTGCAAACATCGAGCGTGTAAAGCAGGAGCTTTCTGAGTATGAGCTGATTGCAGAGGATTGGGGTGGTCAGACCATCTTCGTTCCAGTATCTGCAAAGACACATGAGGGAATTGATACCTTGCTTGAGATGATCTTGCTTGATGCAGAGTTAAAGGATCTTAAGGCAAATCCAAATCGTAAGGCAAGAGGTCTTGTAATCGAGGCACAGCTTGATAAGGGCCGTGGACCAGTTGCAACAATCCTTGTTCAGAAGGGTACACTTCATGTTGGTGACAATGTTGCAGCAGGATCATGCTATGGTAAGGTTCGTGCAATGATCGATGACAAGGGACGCAGAGTAAAAGAAGCAACTCCGTCTATGCCAGTTGAGATTCTTGGTCTGAATGATGTTCCAAATGCAGGTGAGATCTTTGTCAACACTGAGAATGAGAAAGAGGCAAGAAGCTTTGCTGAGACCTTTATTAAAGAGAACAGAGAAAAGCTTTTGGCTGATACAAAGACACAGCTTACTCTTGACAGCTTAAATTCCCAGATTAAGGAAGGAAGCTTAAAGGAACTGAATTTGATCGTTAAGGCTGACGTTCAGGGTTCTGTTGAGGCTGTAAAGCAGTCCTTATTGAAGCTGTCTAATGAAGAGGTTGTTGTTAAGATTATTCACAGTGGTGTTGGTGCAATCAATGAGTCTGATGTATCTTTGGCATCTGCATCAAATGCAATCATTATCGGATTTAATATTCGTCCAGATGCAATGGCAAAATCAGTAGCAGAGCGCGAGAAGGTTGAGATTCGTCTGTACCGTGTTATCTATCAGGCAATCGCTGATGTAGAAGCTGCTATGAAGGGTATGCTTGATCCGATCTACGAGGAGAAGGTAATAGGTCATGCACAGGTTCGTCAGATCTTCAAGGCATCAGGTGTTGGAAACATTGCTGGTTCCTATGTAACAGATGGTATGTTCCAGAGAGGCTGCAAGATCCGTATTTCCAGAGAAGGCGAGCAGATCTACGAGGGTTCACTGGCATCCTTAAAGCGTTTCAAGGACGATGTAAAGGAAGTAAAGGAAGGCTACGAGTGTGGTCTTGTATTTGAAAAGTTCAACGATATTCAGATTGATGATATCGTAGAGGCTTATATCATGGAAGAGGTTCCGAGATAAGCTGCAACAAAACAAAGCCATGGCAGCAATGTCATGGCTTTTCAAAGATAGTTAAGGAGAAAATATGCGTAAAAATAGTATTAAAAATATCAGAATTAACGCTGAGGTTCAGAGAGAACTCAGCCGTATTATCCAGCAGGAAATTAAAGATCCAAGAATCCATCCGATGACAACAGTTGTCATGGCAGAAGTTACGCCTGACTTAAAGTATTGTAAGGCTTATATCAGTGTTTTAGGAAACGAGGAAGCACAAAAAAGCACAATGGAAGGTTTGAAGAATGCAAAGCCTTATATCAGAAGAATGCTTGCATCATCTGTAAATTTGAGAAACACACCAGAGCTTACTTTTGTGTTAGACCAGTCCATCGAGTATGGTGTTCATATGACGGGTCTGATTGATGAAGTTGCAAATGAGCTTGCAGCTAAAGAGCCGGCAGAAAGCTCCGAGGGAAAGGAGGCATAAGCGATGGAAAAACGCCCGAACGACACAATAAAGATGCTGCGTGCGGAGTTTGCAAATGTCAGGAAGACGGCAATTGTAGGCCATCTTCATCCAGACGGAGATTGCATCTCCTCGTGTCTTGCCCTGTATCACTATTTAAAGGATAATTATGGTTATGAGGCAGATGTGTACTTAGAGCCATATCCATCTGTTTTTGATATGCTCCCAGATACAGCAGTTATTCGTCATACTGTCAAGCCTGAGGTATATGATGTGGTATATTCACTTGATTGTGCAGATTTAGACCGTATTGGTGCAGGAAAAGAACTTTTTGACAGTGCAAAGAAGCGTGTAATGATTGATCACCATATAAGTAATCCTGTTTTTGGTGATGTCAATTATGTAAAGGGTGAGATCGGTTCTGCATGTGAGGTACTTTATACACTTTTCGAGGAAGATAAGATCAACTACAACGTGGCGATGTGTCTTTATACAGGAATGGTTCACGACACTGGCGTGTTCCAATATTCCAATGTAACACCAGATACACTTACACGCGCGGCAAAGCTGATTGCATTTGGCATTCCATTTACTGATTTGATTCAGAAGACTTTTTATGAGAAGAGCTTTAATGAAACAAGGGCGAGCGCTTATGCAATATCTAAAGCCGCACAGCTTCTTGATGGCTTTTTCGTATGGTCTTATATGGAAACTAAGGAGATGGAGAGATTTCATATTACATCAGCAGAACTTGACAGCGTTGTAAGTGAGCTTCGAAATATTCGTGGTGTAGACACAGCAGTATTCTTATATGAAATAGAGTCGGGTGTATGGAAATGTAGTTTCCGCTCAAACCATGTTGTGAATGTCAGTGAGCTGGCAGTTTCATTTGGCGGCGGAGGTCATGTTCGTGCATCAGGATGCACGTTTTATCATAAGAAGCCGGATGAGATTATTACGGAGATCGTAAATCGCATTCCGAAGGAGGATTATGCAGGCAGAGCATTATAATGGACTAATTGCAGTCTGGAAGGAGCAGGGATATACCTCACACGATGTTGTGGCAAAGCTTAGAGGTATTTTGCACCAGAAAAAAATTGGTCATACTGGTACACTTGATCCGCAGGCCAAAGGTGTTCTGGCTGTCGGATTAGGTCTTGGAACAAAGACATTTGATCTATTGCCGGATCACTGGAAAACTTACGAGGCAGAGGTAACATTTGGTGTTCAAACAGACACGGAGGATATCTGGGGAAATGTTTTAAAGACACATGATGTTTCAAAAACGCCGGAAGAGATTATACAGGCAATTTGTTCCTTTGGGGGAACTTATGATCAGATACCGCCTATGTATTCAGCAAAGAAAATTGATGGAAAAAAATTGTACCAGCTTGCAAGAGAAGGAAAAATTGTTGAGCGAAAGGCAGTACCAGTCACGTTAAAGGATATTCAGGTTTTATCTGTAAAAGACAACAAGGCACGTTTTATTGTCACCTGCTCTGCCGGAACATATATCCGTACACTTTGTGTCGATATCGGAAAAAAGCTTGGCTGTGAAGCCTGCATGAGCAGTTTAACAAGAGTTATGGCAGGTGGATTTTCAAAAGAACAGGCATTGACACTCGAAAAAATAAAAGAGCTTGCCGATAAAAATGAACTGGAGAGCCGCTTAATTAGCATTGACACTGCCCTTGGTCATTTTCCAAAAGTAATCGCATCAAACGGATTTGAAAAACAGCTCAAAAATGGAAATGCGATAGGCAGTAATGCTGTTTTGGGGTTACAAGAGGCATCTATAGATGTTTGCAGTCATGATATTTGCGTGCGCCTGTATCTAAATAATAATGGACTAGACGAATTTATAGGTGTATATCATCTTGACAAAAGCAGTCGTTTACTGAAGCCTGTAAAAATATTCTATCGAAATTAATACCAGGCAGCGATAAAGAAAAGGAGACCAACGATGCAGGTAATTTGCAATACAGAGGATTTTCAAATCACAGAGAAGACCGCGGTCACGCTTGGTAAATTCGACGGAATCCATAAAGGTCATCAGCGTCTTTTAAATGCTTTGCTTGAAAAGAAAAAGCAGGGACTAAAGACTGTAGTGTTCACATTTTTTGTGCCGCCAATTCCGGGATGTGAGGATGTGCGTCAGCTGACACCAAACGATGAGAAAAAGAAATTTCTAGAAGCTTATGGAATAGATTATCTCATTGAATATCCATTTACCGAAAAGGTTCGCCATACTGCGCCAAAAGATTTTATCCAGGAAATTTTATGTAAAAAACTTTGCGCAGCATTTGTTGCAGCAGGACCAGATTTTTGTTTTGGCTATGAGCGAAAAGGAAATGTAGCACTTTTAGAAAAAATGTCATCCTTATGTGGTTATGAATTTGAAGTGTTTGATAAGGTCTCTTATAAAGGAGAGCCAATCAGCAGCAGCAGGATTCGTGCATGCATCAGTGAGGGACAGATGGAGGATGCGTGTGAAATGCTAGGCCGTCCGTTTTCACTTAGTGGTACAGTTATTCACGGAAAAGCAATTGGTCATACTATAGGCTTTGCAACAATGAATCTTGTCTGGCCGGAAGATAAGCTGCTTGTTCCAATAGGCGTATATCTTTCAAAGGTGAAGATTGGGGGAAACACATATCAGGCAATTACAAATGTTGGTCATCGCCCAACAGTTGAAAAAGATGCCGCAAAATCTGATTTACTTTTAGAAGCACATCTGCTACAATATAGCCAAATGGCGTATGGTGAGGAAATTGAGGTCAGTCTCTTCCATTATGAGAGACCAGAGGTGCGCTTTTCTGGCCTTGATGCACTAAAAGAGCAGTTAAAAAAAGATACCCTTGCATGCGTTACTTATTTTGAAGAGAGGGGAAACGATGGCAAAAAGGAAGGATTCGTCGAAGAAAAAGCGTAAAGGCTCAGGCAATGGACTTCTGATTGCAGCTGTGCTGCTGACAATATTATTTTTGGCAGGCGTAATGAGCCTTGGAGCTTTGTATTATCTTGAGAAAAACAAAGAAAAACCGCAGACCATTCCGCCAAAGATAACAGAGGCTGCTGCTGTTGTGACACAGACAGAAGAACAGACAAAGGAGTCTGATAACAAAAATACAGGCGAAGATTCACAGGGGGAATCTGTTTTGGAAAAACAAAGTGAGGAAACGTCTGAAAGTGAGTCAGAGCTGGAGATGTCTTCTGAATCAGAAAGTCAGACAAAAGAAGATGAGTCTGAGTCAGAAGAGGAAAGCACAGAGGAAGAATCAACTGAGAGTGAAGAAGTTCGAGAGGCAAAGGAAGCTGTTCTTGAAAAGTATAAAAATCTCGGTATGATCACTGGTGTGCGCAATTATTTGAATATGAGAAAAGGACCGTCAACTGATTATGAGATTTGCGGTGTAATTTTCAAAAATTGTGCCGTAGAAATCTTAGAGGAAAAGGACGGCTGGATGAAGATTGAGTCTGGCGGTGCGACAGGTTATGTTTCTGCTGAGTATGTTACGACAGGAGAGAAGGCAAGAAAGCTTGCGCTTTCAAGTATGAAATATATGGCAGAGATCCTGACAGATTCTGTTGATGCATTATATGAGCCAAAGGAAGGTGCAGAAGTTATTACGACCTTCTTAAAGGGTGAGCGCTATGATATAAATGGAGAGACAAAGGACTGGGTTGAGATCGAAGCTGTTACGGAGCTGTCCGGATATGTAAAAAGAGAAACAGTTTACACAGGATATTTCCTTGATGAAGCAATTTACTTCTCACTTGATGGTGTATCAGAAACTCGACAGGATCTTATTCGAAAAGCATTTGAATATTATGGCGGCACTTACGTCTGGGGAGGCAAGCAGCTGACGGCAGAGGGCGGTGTTGACTGCTCAGGTTACACAATGTGTCTGTATAAACTCTTTGGCGTGCAGCTTCCAGAGTTTTCTGGTGCGCAGGCAGAGGTAGGTATGACTGTTGATGAAGATACGATTCGCCCTGGCGATTTGATATTCTATGTCGGTCGTTACCCTGGTGTGATTGGTCATGTCGCAATTTATATTGGAAATGGCAAGATCATTCATGCAGCATCTGAGTCAAAGGGTATCTGTGTCAGCAGCTGGAAATATGGTCCGCCTGTCATCATGAAAAATGTGATGGGAGATTAAGAAAAAACCTTTGACAAAGAGCAATTTCTGTGATAGTATATCACATGTGTGCGCCATGCCCCAGCAACAGGATACTCCAACCATTGCCTGGGCAAAGGTCAGAATAAAAATATTAGGAGGAATTAACAATGATTTCCAAGGAAAAGAAAGCTGAAATTATCGCTGCTTACGGCAGAACACCAGAGGATACCGGATCACCGGAGGTTCAGATCGCTATCTTAACAGCACGTATCGCTGAGCTTACCGCTCATCTTCAGGAGAACCCGAAGGATCATCATTCCAGAAGAGGTCTGCTGATGATGGTAGGACAGAGAAGAGGTATGCTGGACTACTTAAAGAGCAAGGATATCGAGGCTTACCGTACCTTAATCGAGAAGTTAGGTATTAGAAAGTAATTTGTAACTATTAAGAGCCAGGCAGATTCAAAGAAAAAATCGAGGGGCTCTGAATAGTTTAGCGATTAGGGTGGAGAAATCCACCCTATATTTGTATCAAGACAGCGATGGAGAATGATGACAAAATAGTTTCGCTGTCATGGTCGTATTTGAAGGCAGAAGTGCTCCGAGACCGCTCAAGAACAGATAAGCGCTGTTTATCTGCTGTTTAGTAGTTTCGGCACCTTCTGCAAAAAAGATAAACGTTGTGCAAAAAAGATGCACAGGAATGAGGACAATATGTATAAGAGTTATTCTATGGAACTCTGCGGCCGTACCCTTACGGTAGATGTAGGCAGAGTAGCAGCTCAGGCGAATGGCGCTGCATTTATGCATTATGGCGATACCGTTGTATTATCTACTGCAACAGCATCAGAAGAGCCAAGAGACGGCATTGATTTCTTCCCGCTTAGCGTAGAGTATGAGGAGAAGATGTACGCTGTTGGAAAGATTCCAGGCGGCTTCAATAAAAGAGAGGGAAAGGCAAGCGAGCATGCAATTTTAACCTCACGTGTTATTGACCGTCCTATGCGTCCGCTGTTTCCGAAGGATTACCGTAACGATGTAACATTAAACAACATGGTTATGAGTGTTGATCCAGATTGCAGCCCAGAGATCACTGCAATGCTTGGTTCTGCTATTGCAACTTGTATTTCTGACATTCCATTTGATGGCCCGACTGCCAGCACAAGAGTTGGTATGGTTGACGGAGAGCTTGTATTTAATCCAACCAGCGCACAGAGAGCAGTATCTGATCTTGAGCTTACTGTTGCATCCACAAGAGATAAGGTTATCATGATCGAGGCCGGTGCAAATGAGATTCCGGAAGCAAAGATGATCGAAGCTATTTTTGCTGCACATGAAATCAATCAGAAGATTATTGCTTTTATCGATACAATCGTTGCAGATTGTGGAAAGCCGAAGCATTCTTATCAGTCATATGATGTAGATGCAGAGCTTTGGGAGGATATGACTTCCTTTATTCCGGGACCAGAGATGGAAGAGGCTGTATTCACAGATGAGAAGCAGGTTCGTGAGGAGAATATCCGTGTATTAAAGGAGAGATTAAAGGAGCGTTATGAGGAGACACATCCAGAGTGGATTCCAATGCTCGGTGAGGCTCTCTATAAGTATCAGAAAAAGACTGTCCGCAAGATGATCTTAAAGGATCACAAGAGACCAGACGGCAGAGCAATCACTCAGATTCGTCCGCTTGCAGCAGAGATTGACATGATTCCGAGAGCACATGGTTCCGCTATGTTCACCAGAGGACAGACTCAGATTTGTGATGTTGTTACACTGGCACCGCTTTCAGAGGCACAAAAGATTGATGGTCTTGATGAGAACGAGACAAGCAAGCGCTACATGCATCAGTATAATTTCCCGGCTTATTCTGTAGGAGAAACAAAGGTTTCCAGAGGTCCGGGAAGACGTGAGATCGGTCATGGCGCACTGGCTGAGAGAGCACTTGTTCCGGTTCTTCCATCAGCAGAAGAGTTCCCATATGCAATTCGTGCCGTATCTGAGACATTCGAGTCTAATGGTTCTACATCTCAGGCTTCCATTTGTGCATCCTGTATGGCACTTATGGCAGCAGGTGTTCCGCTTAAGGCTATGGTTGCAGGTATTTCCTGTGGTCTTGTTACTGGCGATACCGATGATGATTACATCGTTTTGACTGATATTCAGGGTCTTGAGGACTTCTTTGGCGATATGGACTTTAAGGTAGCAGGTACTCATAAGGGTATCACTGCAATCCAGATGGATATTAAGATTCATGGTCTGACAAGAGCCATCATTGAGGAGGCAATTGCAAGAACAAGAGAAGCAAGATTCTATATCATGGATGAGGTTATGTCCAAGGCAATCGCAGAGCCGAGACAGACAGTTGGAAAGTATGCACCGAAGATCGAGATGATGACTATTGATCCAGCTACAATCGGTGATGTTGTTGGAAAGCAGGGTAAGGTAATCAATCGTATCATCGCTGAAACTGGCGTAAAGATTGATATCACAGATGATGGAAATGTTTCTATCTGTGGTACAGATGCCGATATGATTGCAAAGGCAATGAAGACCATTGAAATCATCACTAGCGATTTCGAAGAGGGACAGGTTCTTGAGGGTACTGTTATCAGTATCAAGGACTTCGGTGCATTCCTTGAGTTCGCACCAGGCAAAGAGGGTATGGTTCATATCTCCAAGATGTCTGATAAGCGTGTAGAGAAGGTTGAAGATGTTCTTTCCTTAGGACAGGTTGTAAAGGTTGTATGCCTTGGTAAGGATAAGATGGGCAGATTCAGCTTCAGCATGAAGGACGTAAAATAAAATTTTAAGAAAAAGATGTTGTTGAATTTCGGCAGCATCTTTTTCCACTTTTGATCTTACAAACAATTTGAGAAAGGTATGGTTTTTATATGGAAAAGTTACTTAGCATTATTTCCAGAGAGATTGGAGACGCATTTGAAGCTTGCGGTTATGAGCGCGAGCTTGGACGCGTTACCGTATCTAATCGTCCGGATCTGTGTGAATATCAGTGTAATGGCGCAATGGCTGGTGCAAAGAAATATCACAAAGCTCCTTTTATGATAGCAGATGAGGTGGCAGAGAAGCTGCAGTCTTCAAAGGTAGTAAAGGATGTAGCATCTGTAAAGCCAGGATTTTTAAATTTCAATCTTGATAATGAATACTTGGCATCTTATATTAATCAGATGAAGACAAGTAAGAAGCATGGAATTGAGCTGTCAGCACCAGAGAAGATTGTAATTGATTACGGCGGACCAAATGTAGCAAAGCCGCTTCATGTTGGCCATCTGCGTTCTGCAATTATCGGAGAGAGCGTAAAGAGAATCCTTCGTTATGCAGGAAATGAAGTTATTGGTGATGCGCATCTTGGTGACTGGGGCCTTCAGATGGGTCTGATCATTACTGAGTTAAAGGAGAGAAAGCCAGATCTTGTTTATTTTGATCATGAATATACTGGTGAATATCCTGAGGAAGCGCCATTTACAATCTCTGAGTTAGAGGAAATCTATCCGTGCGCAAGCGGTAAGGCAAAGGTAGATGAGGAGTTTGCAAAGCGTGCACATGATGCAACTGTTATGCTGCAGAATAAGGATCGCGGCTACACTGCGATTTGGAATCACATTTTGAAGGTTTCTATCGAAGATCTTCAGAAGAACTACAGCAAGCTGGACGTTCATTTTGATCTGTGGAAGAAAGAGAGTGATGCGCAGCCGTATATTCCGGATATGGTTCAGATGTTAAAGGATAAGGGACTGGCTTATATTTCAAATGGTGCACTCGTTGTTGACGTTGCAAAGCCGGAGGATACAAAGGAAGTTCCGCCGTGTATTATCTTAAAGTCAGATGGTGCAAGCCTTTACCAGACAACAGATCTTGCTACTATCGTAGAAAGAGAAAAGCTGTTTAAGCCAAACCGCATTATTTATGTTGTTGATAAGCGTCAGGAGATGCATTTTACACAGGTATTCCGCGTATCCAGATTGGCAGAGCTTGTTCCGGAAGATACAAAGCTTCAGTTTTTGGGCTTTGGAACTATGAACGGAAAGGATGGAAAGCCGTTTAAGACAAGACAGGGCGGTGTTATGCGTCTTGAGCACCTGATTCGTGATATTAACGATGCAGTTTATGATAAAATCATGGCAAGCCGCGATGAGGATGAAGAGACAGCACGCGAGAATGCAAAGATCATTGGTCTTTCTGCAATTAAGTATGGTGATTTGTCTAATCAGGCATCAAAGGATTATGTCTTTGATGTAGATCGTTTCACTTCTTTCGAGGGAAATACAGGTCCGTACATTCTGTATACCATCGTAAGAATCAAATCTATCTTAAAGAAGTTTGGTCAGGAGATTCCAACTGCAATCACTGTGCCAGACGGTGCTGCACAGAAGGCACTTATGCTTGATATGACAAGATTTTCAGATGTATTTGCACAGGCAAGTGCTGAGTATGCACCACATAAGCTGTGTGCATATATTTATGATTTAGCAAATGATTTCAATCGTTTCTATCATGAGACAAAGATTTTGGCAGAAGAAGATCAGGATAAGAAGAATGGCTATATTGCTTTGATTTCCTACTGCAAAGATATTCTGGAGACCTGCATTGAACTGTTAGGATTTAGTGCACCAGAGAAGATGTGATGCAACAGTTCACGCGTTCAGACAAATTCGAAAAATCCCATGCTTGCATGAGGATTTTTTGAAGTGGCTGAACGAAAGGAACTGTTTTATAAAATAAAAACCTTTAGTGTATATGGGGAGAAGTATGGAGAAAACCTACGAAATGCTGCAGCAGTATGCGGTAAACTCTTTGGAATATCAGAAAGGACGTGCCCTTCATCAGCGCGGACAGGCAGCTTTGTCAAGCGCTGAGGAGGCACATGGAAGAACACAGATACAGGCAACGGTTAGAGATTTAAGCAGACGCTATGATGTAGAGGTGACAATACAATCAACAGGTCTTGCAGCTGATGGAAATTGGGGAGACTTTGATATAGAGGAGTCTTCATGTTCCTGCGGCGAGTATCATACACCGGGAAAACTTTGCCGTCATGAGATTGCGGCAGTTTTGCAATATTTTTGTGAAGGAGAGCTTGTATCAAGTGTTCATACCTCAGCTGCCTGCATAAGTATGATTCAGGCATACGAGAAGCGTTATACGCTGCAGTATCAAAAATCCAATATTTCAGATGTAAAAGTAGTACCAAAGTTTGTGACAGAGGGAAAGAAAATCGAGCTGGAATTTTTTGCCGGAACACGTCATCTTTATCCTATTCGCGATCTGACTGCCTTTAAACAGAGCTATCAAAAAGGTGAGGACATTTCTTTTGGTAAGCAGCTTTCGTATCCAAACTGTGAATATTCCTATGATTCTGATTCGGCAGCATTGATTCAGGTCATTTGTCTGCAGATTGATTCCTATTTGAATCATTGGTCTCAGCAAGAAAAATATACATTTGATAGGAAAATTTCAAATGTTGAGCTTGAGGAAGGCTTTGCCGATTTGTATATGAAAGCATTTTGCGGCAGAGAGCTTGAACTAATCGAGGATGGCAAGAGCCGTATGGTTCATGTTGTAAAGGAAAATCCGCAGGTAAAACTGATATTAGAGAAAAAGGGAAAGGATGGCGCAAGACTGTGGCTTCCAGATAAGTGGAAGTTAGCAGAGGGAAATCGCCATATCTATCTTTTTGGAGAAGATACAGTTTATATTTGTGATGAGTATTACAGCCGCGCTCTTAGGATTTTCTATAGAAATCTGCTGCAGGTTGCTTATCCGGGAAGCGGATATATGGATATTAACAATAGTGATTTTCCGTCATTTATTCATTATGTGCTTCCGGAGATTCAGGAAAATATTAATTTGGAATGCCGCGACTTGTCGTTGGAGGAATTTGTTCCGCCAATGCTTCAGGTGAAATTTACCATAAATTTGTGGGATATTCTTGAGCTGAAGATGGAGACACGCTATGGCAAAAGAATAGTTCATCTTGGTGAAAAGTCAGATACGAACCTTGTGCGTGATGTGGAAAAGGAGCAGGCATTAAAGGATCTTCTTGAAAGATATCTTCCAAGCATGGAAAAAGATGAAGAAAATGGTCAGGAAGATTGCGAGCGCTATATTATCGAAAATGGAGATGATATTGGACGCTTTTTGGAGTTTTGCCTGCCGCAGCTATATTCATTTGGAAGTGTTGTGCTAGAAGATGGTCTGGCTGATCTTCATTTTGATGAGGCACCTCAGATCAAGGCCGGTATGCGCTTTATGGATCATTTTTTGGAGCTTGGCTTTGAGAGTGATGAGTTAAGTGAAAAGCAGTTAAAGGATGTGCTTAGGGCTTACCATGAAAAACAGCATTATCATCGTCTTGAGGATGGCAGAATCTTAAAGCTAAGTGATGAGTTTGCTGATAAGCTGGCAGAGTTTGAGGATGTGATGGATATTGATGCCCGTGAAGCAGTTGACAGGCCAGTGAGTCTTCCAGGGTATCGCTTCTTATTTGCAGATGAGATGCTTGCGTCTATGCAGGGCATTGATTATCAGCCAGGCAAGGAAATTCGCGACATGGCAGAGCGCATGAAACGCACTGAGCTGGAAATGTATCCAGTTCCAGAAACTATTGGAGCAACGCTTCGTGAGTATCAGATCTATGGATATCGTTGGCTTAAAATGCTGCAGGATTACCATTTTAATGGAATATTGGCAGATGATATGGGTCTTGGAAAAACTTTGCAGACGATTACACTGCTAGTATCTGATCAGGGAAAGGGAAGCTCAATTATTGTCTGTCCGGCATCGCTTATTTATAACTGGCAGCATGAGCTGGAATTATTTGCATCAAACTTGCGCATTCAGGTTGTGGCTGGAAATGCAAAAGAGAGAAAAGAACTAATTGAGCAATATACATCGTATGATGTTTTGATTACGTCATACGACCTTCTTCGCCGAGATCTTGAGATCTATGAAGGCTGTAAATTTTTCTATCAGATTCTTGATGAGGCACAGTATATCAAAAACCATATGACAATGAATGCAAAGGCTGTTAAGCAGATAAATGCAGCATATCGTCTTGCTCTTACGGGAACTCCGATTGAAAATAGTTTAAGTGAGCTGTGGAGTATTTTCGACTATCTGATGCCAGGTTATCTGTACAGCTATACACGTTTTAGAAAACAATTTGAGATGCCAATCATGAAAAATGAGGATGCAGCGGCGAGAAATCGCCTGCGAAAAATGACAGCACCATTTTTGCTTCGAAGATCAAAGTCTCAGGTGCTTTCAGACCTTCCTGAAAAGGATGAAAAGACTATTTATTCTGGAATGGAAGATGAGCAAAGAAAGCTGTATCTTGCTGCCCATAAGCAGCTTGTTGATCAGCTGCAGGGTATTGACAGTGCATATTATGAGAAGAACAAGATATTTATCTTGAGTCAGCTGACAAAGCTTCGTCAAATTTGTTGTCATCCAGCGCTTTGCTACGATGATTATCAGGGAAGCTCTGCTAAGCTTGAGGCATGTATGGAGCTTGTGCAGCGTGCTGTAAAGGGAAAACATAAGGTATTATTGTTCTCTCAGTTTACATCAATGTTAGATCTGATTCGTGAGCGCTTAGCTGAGCAGAATACAAAGTATTATTGTTTGACAGGAAATACAGATAAGCAGGAGCGTCAGCGCCTTGTTGATGCGTTCCAGAATGACGATACACCTGTATTTTTGATTTCACTAAAAGCCGGCGGCACGGGATTAAACTTAACGGCGGCAGATATTGTAATTCACTACGATCCGTGGTGGAATGTGGCAGCACAGAATCAGGCAACTGACCGTGCACACAGAATTGGACAGAAAAACACAGTAACGGTGTACCGTTTGATCGCAAAGGACTCTCTCGAGGAGGGAATAATAAAGCTCCAGGAGTCCAAGAAAGCATTATCAGACGATATTCTTTCCATGGACTTCGGAGCTATTGCGTCGATGTCTAAGGATGAGCTGTTAGCTCTTCTTTCTACGGGAGAGGTAGCTAATCAGGCAAAGTAACATAAATACTGCCATAATAACAATAAAAATAGGCATATATTTAAGGGTGGCATTCCACATCGGAGTCTTAAACAGGGCAACGCTGTAGGTGTCACCCTTATATGATTTAATGGAATACGTGACCAAATTGTTATCGCCGCTTGATGATCCTGCATCAGAGAGTTTTTTGCTCTCTGCATTTCTGACAATCAATGATGAATAGCCATCTGGAAGAGATACAGTTACAGTATCCAAAACTTTTGCATATGATGCAGTATCTTTTGAAAGCTGTGCGCTTAATGTGACTTCTTTTTTGGAAAGTTCAGTTTCACGCTCAGTCCATGCAAATGCAGAAGATCCTGCCGGAACGGTGACAGTATACTGATGAACGAGGAAACGCTTCTGCTGGGTCAGCCAGTCAATTGTCGGAAGCAGATCGATAGAAACTGTTACTGAGCTTCGATTAAAGTAGTCAGCCAGATTGGAAAGAAGAAGCTCTGGTGTTGCCTGTGTGTTGTCTTTATTTTGATCCAGATACCAGTCACAGCAAAATTCAAGGTAGGATTTCAGATCAGAGGATTCATCGTCCATTGAGAATTTCTCGGCATCGGTCTTAGCATTTTCATTCTCAATTAGTGAAACAGTGAAATCAGTATTTTCTTTTCCAGTCAGGAAAACATAGCAGTCAAAGAAATTTTCACTAATAGAAAGCTCATAGCCATTGTCTGTTGTGGAATAGCTACAGCCGAGCGGATAAATATGGCAGCTGTCACTAAGCCCTGAGATAGACAGACATACTTTTTCATCAAGTACAGAATCAGTGAGAGGTCTTGACAGGTGATAGAGGACACCCTTATCCTCTGGGATTGCAGTATTGTAAATCTGACCCTGATACAGTTCGTCAAGTGTCAGAGTACTTTCACCAAGTCCGTTTGCTGAAAATAAAGGAGAATAGTATGACGATTCCTCAAAGGAAGCAGCATCAGTATCTGCAAACATATCAAGCAATTTAAGTGCATCGCTGTCTGTTGTATCGTATGCATGTGCATAGAAGTTATACAGCTTTTCTGGTTCTGATGCCAATGATGCAATCTGTGGAATCAGAATGTCAAACGAAACATCGGTATCGGATTCATTTTGAATCAGATAGTTGTCTTTCATCAGATTATTGTCGTAATCCAGACAGATATTGTGTGTCACCTTGACGCCCTCTGGTTGTTCATCTGTACTATACAGACCGGATGTATACAGTGGTGTAGAAAAAACTTCTGTAGCATTTGCAGCGTCAGCAGAACTTGTGCTTTCAGCAAATGTACAGATTGTGCCGGAAAAACAAGTTCCGGCTGCAAGAAGTAAAGAGGTAAATTTTGTCGTATGCTTTAACATGGAAACCTGACCTTTCTATTGCATGATGGAAGCATTTAATGCTATAATAAGAACATCCAACTCACTTAAAACGAAGGAGGAACTATGGCAGTTGACCTACACACGCATTCCTGCTGTTCAGATGGCTCTCTTACACCGTCTGAGCTGATGGAACTTGCATATGAGAAAAAGCTTTCGGCAATTGCATTGACAGATCATGATACTGTAAGTGGTATCAAGGAGGCAAAGAAGGCAGCAGAAGATCTGTCTATTACATTAATTCCAGGAATTGAGATTTCCAGTCTATATGATCTTGGAAATGTTGTGAAGGAATTTCATATTCTTGGTCTTGGTGTTGATGAGACAGATGTACAATTTTTAAAAAAGTTGGAGCAATATGGTGCGCTTCGTCAAGAAAGAAACGAGAAAATGCTGCGTCTAATCAGCGAAAAAGTTTGCAATATTGACAAGGACGAATTTTATGCTCGTTTTGACCGATCTGTAATCACGAGAGCTCATTTTGCACAATATCTTTACGAAAAGGGTATCGTATCCTCTGTAAAAGAGGCATTTGACCGCTACCTTGGAGATGGAAAGCCGTGCTACATTCCGAAAGAAGGGGTAACTGCAAAAGAGGCAATTACCTGTATTCGTGAGGCAGGAGGACATCCAGTTTTGGCACATCCACCGCAGTATCGTCTTAGTCTGACCGTATTAGATAAGGTCATAAAGGACTTAAAGGCATGTGGATTAGAAGGAATCGAGGTTGTCTACTCTACCTATACAAATGCGCAGGAGCGTGAACTTCGTACACTTGCCGTAAAAAATGAGCTTCACATGACCGGAGGTTCAGATTACCATGGAACTCCTAAGCCAGATATTCAGCTTGGGACAGGACTGGGAAATCTTTATGTACCGGATGCACTTGCAAATTGGCTGCTTGCATAAATGCTTATTTTATAATAATAACATAAACAGGAATTGATGTCCAGTAAGAAAGGGGATTTACCATGATACAGGAAGAAATCCAGAATTGGATCTACGAAATAAAGGAGGTGGATGCGCTCAGTGCAAAGGCACTTCTGCGTGTTTACGAGCAGCTTGGCTTAAGTGCAGCTGCAGATCGTCTTGGTGCAATAAGCAGCGAGCAGACAAATGTAGAATATGCCAGTGTTTGGTTGTGGGCTGTTGATCGAAATCCGGAAAGACGCGAATCATTAAATAAAATTCGCGAAGAGCTGACTGCGAAATATTGCAGCGAAAATAGTAAAGATGTTCACTTGACAGGTCAGCAGGTGTTCTACGAACTTAGTTTCTTTACAGAGTATGAGACTAAATATGGTACACTCCAGTATTACGAGAATATTTATCGCCAACTGTGTCAGGTAGAGAAAACGCAGCGTGATGGCTGGTATCTGTATGGTTTGACACAGATTAAAAAGGCAATGAAAGAGGGTGTTTTTGAGTATCAGGCTCAGATCACCGATCTTTTCAAAGAGACATTTTCTGTGCTTAGAGAAAATTTTGCCACACTTGATGCACTGCAGAGAATTTTGATTGTGGCAGCCGCTTATGAGGCGTGCAGTCAAAAAATTTTACTTCCTTATAAATATCAGGGGTTACTTTTGGAATGGTATCGTGTGATTTGCCGTCATGAGCGCAATAATGATCAGCTTGAGGCTGCAATGGTGCTGATGGAGATGGCAAAGCAGAAATTAGAGGCATAACGAAACTGTAATTACATTTAAAGGAGTATATCATGAATTTCCATATATTATTTTGCTCATCCCGACATGTGATAATTGAGTTAGATGAGGATGCAATTTACGAAACTGCGAGCTACGAAATTTGGGTAAATGGTCGCTTAAAGGGTGTTTTCCACAGAATGATTCAGACAATCGATGGGCTGCTTCCAGATACTGATTATGAGATTATGCTGGTGCGTGCAAATGAAGCCTCTGAAACAGTTACATTTCATACCGAGCCGGAACCAATCACATTAAACGTCAGAGATTTTGGCGCATTTGGTGATGGCGTTCATGACGATACAAGCGCAATTCAGGCAGCTATTCTTTGTTGCCCTAAGAATGCAAGAGTTTTGATTCCAAAGGGCACTTATCCTGTAACAGCGCTGTTTTTAAAGAGTGATATGATTATGGAGCTGCAGGAAAATGCAGTGTTAGCGGGTATTTATGACCGTGCGCGTACACCGATTCTTCCAGGACAGATTGAGTATGACAACGAGGATGGATATTATAATCTTGGAAGCTGGGAGGGAAATCCTATTGACAGCTTTGCATCAATGATTACAGGAATCCATGTAAAAAATGTTACTATCTGCGGTAAGGGTGTTCTTGATGGCCGCGCTGATTTTGAGAATTGGTGGAGCCGTCCAAAGGACAAGATTCGTGCCTGGAGACCAAGAATGATTTTTCTAAATCATTGTGAAAATATTACTGTTGTAGGTGTTACAGTACAAAATTCACCGGCATGGAATCTGCATCCATATTTTTCAAATCAGATTCGATTCTTAGATATGGAAGTAAAGGGACCGGCAAATTCTCATAATACAGATGGCTGTGATCCAGAGTCCTGTACAAATGTTGAGATTGCAGGCGTTCATTTCTCTGTAGGTGATGATTGTATTGCAATTAAATCAGGAAAGATTTATATGGGCAAGAAATTTAAGGTTCCGTCAAAGCATATCCATATTCGTCAGTCCTGGATGCAGGATGGTCATGGCGCAGTCACGGTAGGAAGTGAGATTGCGGCAGGTGTTGATGATATTCATATTTCAAAGTGTCGTTTCTCAAACACAGACAGAGGTCTTCGTGTAAAAACAAGACGCGGACGCGGAAAAGATTCTGTATTAAAAGGCATTGTATTTGAAGATCTTGAGTTAGAAGGTGTAAAGGCACCATTTGTAGTAAACAGCTTTTATTTCTGCGACCCAGATGGCCGTACAGAGTATGTTGGAACAAAAGAGACGCTTCCAGTTGATGAACGTACACCAAAGATTGAATCTATTGAGTTTCGCAATATTGTCTGCCGCAATGCACATTATTGTGGTGCGTACATCTATGGTCTTCCAGAGCAGAAGATAGAGCGTCTTGCATTTGATAATGTTTCTATCACATATGCAAAAGAGGCACAGACAGGCGTTGCAGCCATGATGATGGGATGCGAGCCGGCAAGCAGGCTTGGACTTGTGATTGGAAATGTTAAAAATCTGATACTTCATAATGTTTCAATAGACGGTCAGGATGGCGAGAGACTTTGCCTTAGCGGTGTTGAAAATGTAGAAGAAGAGCAGGATTAATTCTGACAAAGATGTTTTTACGTGCCCCTGGTGCTGCAAGCACCGGGGGTATTTTTATATTTATCTAAATCTGTGTCATTTCGTGTCATATTTCGTGTCATATAGATGACTAAAATGAAAAAATAGAATATAATAAAAAAGCTCAAGAACCGTTATATTAAGCGGATTCTTGAACTTCTCGAACATTCCAGTAATTATGCGGATATTAACAAAAAGCGGAGCGAGTGGGATTTGAACCCACGTGCCCGGAAACGGACAACCGCATTTCGAGTGCGGCTCGTTATGACCACTTCGATATCGCTCCAACTAGCAGATTAGCGTCTGCACTATCTGTTAGTTTACAATAAAAAAGGGTTGTTTGTCAAGCAGATTTTTACGGCTTGAATTTTGTATAAATTCGTCTTTTTGTAAGATACTTTCTATATCAAAGCAGGAGGTGAAAGCATGCAGGATAAACTGACAAAGCAGCAGGAGCAAATTCGTGAGAATGGAGAATTGATACTAGATGAAAATAAAGAGAAACATAAAATTTTTCTGCTAAATATTATCGGAGAAATTGAAGGTCATGAATGTCTGGCATCAAACTTAAAAACGACAAAGTATGAGCATGTGCTGCCGCAGCTTGCTCAGATTGAGGACAGCTGTGAGGTGGATGGACTTTTGATTTTAATTCATACAGTAGGCGGTGATGTGGAGGCAGGGCTGGCAATAGCAGAGATGATTGCAGGTATGTCAATTCCAAGCGTAACGCTTGTGCTTGGCGGAAGTCATTCAATCGGTGTGCCGTTAGCAGTATCGTCTGATTATTCATTTATTGTGCCGACAGCCACGATGATGATTCATCCTGTCAGATTAAATGGAATGATTATCGGTGTGCGTCAGAGCTATGATTATTTTAAGCGCATACAGGATAGGATTACTGGATTTGTGACGAACCATTGTAAAATTTCAGAAAAGAGGCTTTTGGAACTTATGATGGATACAAAAACATTGACGAGAGATGTGGGTTCAATTCTCGTGGGAGAGGAAGCCGTAAAGGAAGGTTTGATTCATGAAGTTGGTACAATAAAAGAAGCGATTGCAAAACTTCACGAACTGATTGAAAAAAACAAACACGTGTGTTATACTAAAACGGTTATAGAAAAATGAAAGGAAGGGGAATCATGGCTGCAGCACAAAAAAAGCCGGTAGGCACAGCGAAAATGACAGCTCCAAGAACCAGCACAGCGGCAAAGAAAACACAGTCAGCCGCAGCAGGCAGGGCATCGAATACAAAAAAAGCATCGTCATCAAAGCCAGCCGCAGCAAGGTCATCGCGCACAACGACGGCAGTAAAGACAAATAAAAAAACTACAGCGGCAAAGGGGTATTCATCTTCCGCGAAGCGAAAAAAGAACCATTCAAAGAATCAGGTTCAGGTAGATTACACAATTTTAAAAGATATTGCAGTTATTGCAGTATTTGTGTTTTGTGTAATTTTGCAGTTGAGCTGTTTTTTTACAGGCGGAGGTCTGATGCAGCTTCTGCATACATATAATTTTAGATGGTTTGGCGTAATGGCTTATTGTATGCCACTTATTTTATTTCTTTTGCCATGTTTTATAATAAGTAACTGGCATAACAGCGGATTGATTCAGAAGGTGACAGCGAGTATCTTGCTGTTTTTGTCAATTGAAACAATTTTATCAATTGTCTATGAAACATCAAACATCTTTACAGTAGGAGGAGGTCTTGTTGGCCACACTTTGTTTGGCGTTTTATATAGTGCATTTGGAATCATTGGCTCATTTGTCATTATGATTGCATGCCTTTTTATCAGTGTAGTATTGTTTTTCGGCCATTCTGTAGTTACACAGCTGCAGCAAAACTCGAAAAATGCTTATCGTGCAGTTTCTTCCCATCATAAGCTTCAGCAGGGAAGACGTAAGATTCGTGCACAGGAAAAGCGTCTGCACAGAGAGCAGGAAGAAAATGAGCAGCTCAAGATGCAGCGGATGCGTCTGGAAAATTTACAAAAGCAAAGACAGGAAATTCTCGAAAAGAAAAATATCAATCGTGAATTTGTAAATATTCAGCTGGAAGAAAGTAAAAGGCAGGAAGCATTGAATCGTGAGCTGTTAAAGGAACAAGGCTCACAGGGAAAGCGCGAACTGCGTACAAATACAGAGCTTGAAGAAGAAGACCGCAGCATGAAAGAGGTTGTTCTTGGAAAAGAAGAGCAAAAGTCAGCAGAAGATACAAATAAGGTCACACAGCCAAGCATGTTTATTGAAGGTGAAGAAATTACGACACCGCTTCGCCTTGATACAAGCAATATTTTAGAAGAAGAGCCGCAAAAACATGATGATGGCTGGGTGCTTGAGACTGATGATGAAGTAAACGAAGAAGATGATCTGGAGTTTGACGATATTTCAGAAAATATTATAAATAAGGCAATGGAATCATCTTCAGATACTGAGTCATCCGAGAATACGTCATCTGAAAATGCATCATTTGAAAATGTCTCATCCGAAAATGTGTCATCCCAAAATATGTCATCAGATACTGTGTTGACAGATGTTGCAGATGAAACAGAAGAAGATATTTCAGGGGCATCGGCAGCAGGAGATGAGTCGGTGGACTATCGAATGCTTATGCGTGATACAAAAAATACAGGGAAGCATGATGAGGATGAGTCTGTATATACAAAAACAGTTCGTACTGCAACTGGAAAGGTGATCACAGTCGAGCTTGATGGTCTTCCAGGAGAAAATAAGCGTCCGAAGGATTCGGTGAAAATTAAGGAAAGACTTGATCAGTATGATGAAAAAGTTGTTCCGATCGCATATGAGGAGCCAAAAGAATATATCTTTCCGTCAACAGACCTTCTTACACCGGGAACTGCATCAGGCAAGGGGCGCGAAGAGCTTGCCAGAAGTATGCAGGAGACGGCAGATAAGCTAAAGCGTACACTGCAGGATTTTGGTGTAGGTGTTACGATTACAAATATTAGCAGAGGACCGAGTGTTACACGCTATGAGTTACAGCCAGAGCAGGGCGTAAAGGTCAGCAAGATTGTTAATCTGGCTGATGATATTAAGCTTAATCTTGCCGCAGAAGATATTCGTATTGAGGCACCAATTCCAGGAAAGGCAGCGATTGGTATTGAAGTGCCGAACAAGGAAAAACAGATGGTTGCATTTCGTGATCTTCTGGAAAGTGATGAATTTACAAAAGCAAAGTCGAAGACTATTTTTGCCGCAGGAAAGGATATTGCGGGAAAAACTGTCGTTGCCGATATCGAAAAGATGCCGCATCTTCTGATTGCCGGTCAGACCGGTTCAGGAAAATCAGTCTGCATCAATACAATTATTATGAGTATCCTTTACAAAGCAAGACCTTCTGAGGTAAAATTAATTATGATTGATCCGAAGGTGGTTGAGCTTAGTGTTTATAATGGTATTCCACATCTTCTTATTCCGGTTGTAACAGACCCGAAGAAGGCTGCTGCTGCATTAAATTGGGCAGTAAATGAGATGGAGGAGCGATATAAAAAGTTCGCTGAGCATAAAGCAAGGAATATCATTGGATATAATGCACAGATTGATCAGATCGAGGATGTTCCAGGTAAAGATCGTCCGGAAAAAATCCCACAGATCATTGTAATTGTTGATGAGTTGGCAGATCTGATGATGACAGCAGGCACAGATGTAGAGGATGCAATTCAGAAGCTAGCACAGAAAGCCAGAGCAGCTGGTATTCATCTGATTATTGCGACACAGCGACCATCAGTAAATGTCATTACTGGTGTGATCAAGGCAAATATTCCATCAAGAATTGCCTTTAGTGTTGCCAGCGGAATCGATTCCAGAACTATTCTGGATGAGACAGGAGCAGAAAAGCTCCTTGGAAAGGGCGATATGCTGTTTCATCCGTATTATATCAGCAAGCCAGTTCGTGTTCAGGGCGCATTTGTATCCGATGATGAGGTAACAGAGGTTGTAAACTTCTTAACTCAGCAGAAAAATGTAAGAGGCGGAGAGATCAACACAAATATTGATCTTCAGGCAAATATGCCGGGAAGCAGCCTGCCAGGCGGTGATCAGGATGAGCTGTTTGAGACAGCAGGAAGATTTATCATTGATCAGGAAAAGGCTTCTATTGGTAATCTGCAGCGCCATCTTAGAATCGGATTCAATCGTGCAGCACGCATCATGGACCAGCTCTATGCAGCGGGAGTGGTCAGCAAGGATGAGGGAACAAAACCGCGCAAGGTCTTAATGAAGGCCGAAGAGTTTGAAGAGTACCTGCAGAGCAGGTAACTACAGGACAAGGGAGGATACGTTTATGAAGACAGACATCCAAATCGCACAGGAGGCACAGATGATGCCGATCCGCGAGGTGACAGCAGGTTTTGGTATTACAGAGGATGACATGGAATTATATGGAAAGTATAAGGCAAAGCTTTCCGATGAGCTATGGAACCGCATCAAGGACAGACCAGATGGAAAGCTGGTTTTGGTAACTGCAATTAACCCAACTCCGGCAGGAGAGGGAAAGACAACTATCAGCATTGGACTTACACAGGCATTAAACAAGATTGGCAAGAAGGCAATTGTTGCACTGCGTGAGCCTTCTCTTGGACCGTGCTTTGGTGTAAAGGGTGGTGCTGCAGGAGGCGGCTACTCTCAGGTAGTTCCGATGGAGGATATGAACCTTCATTTCACAGGTGATTTCCATGCAATCACATCTGCAAATAATTTGCTGGCAGCGATGCTTGACAATCACATTCAGCAGGGAAATGAACTTCGTATTGACACAAGAAATATTGTGTGGAAGCGTTGTATTGATATGAACGACCGTGTTCTTAGAAATGTGGTTGTTGGATTGGGTGCAAAGGCAGACGGAGTTGTTCGCGAAGATCATTTTGTTATTACTGTTGCATCTGAGATTATGGCAATTCTTTGTCTGTGCAGTAACATCCGTGATTTAAAAGAAAGACTGGGAAAGATTATTGTTGCATATAATATGGACGGAGAGCCAGTTACAGCAGCAGACTTAAAGGCAGTTGGTGCAATGGCAGCATTGTTAAAGGATGCCATCAAGCCAAATGTAATCCAGACACTTGAGCATACACCAGCACTTGTACATGGCGGACCGTTTGCCAATATTGCACATGGCTGCAATAGTGTAAAGGCAACTAAGATGGCACTGAAATTATCTGATATTGCTGTTACAGAGGCAGGCTTTGGTGCAGATCTTGGTGCAGAGAAATTTATGGATATCAAATGCCGTGCAGCAGGTCTAAAGCCGGATGCTGTAGTTATCGTAGCAACTGTAAAGGCATTAAAATACAATGGCGGCGTAAAGAAGGATGAGTTGGCAGCACCGAACCTTGAGGCAGTAAAGAAGGGTATTGTAAACTTAGAGAAGCATATTGAGAATATCCAGAAGTTTGGTGTTCCGATTGTTGTTACCTTAAATTCCTTCTTAACAGATACCGAGGAAGAATATGAATATATTCGCAGTTTCTGTGAGGAGAGAGGATGCGAGTTTGCACTGTCAAAGGTATGGGCAGACGGCGGTGACGGAGGTGTTGAGTTAGCAAATAAGGTTGTTAAGACACTTGAGACAAAGAAGTCTGAATATCATCCGCTGTATCCGCTTGAGATGGCGTTAAAAGATAAGATTACTACAATCGCAAAAGAAATTTATGGAGCAGACGGTGTTGTATTCCAGCCGGCAGCGAATCGTGCATTAAAGAAGCTGACAGAGCTCGGTTTTGGTGAGCTTCCGGTATGTATGGCAAAGAATCAGTATTCTTTGTCTGATGATGCAAAGAAATTAGGCAGACCTGAAAACTTCAAGATTACTGTGCGCGATGTATATGTAAGTGCAGGTGCAGGCTTTGTCGTTGTACTGACAGGTGATGTTATGACAATGCCAGGACTGCCGAAGGCACCAGCTGCATTTAACATTGATGTGGACGATGACGGCCATATCACAGGATTGTTCTAAATATCATTATGAATCAGGAGGCTGAATGAAACTAGATATACTTTTAAAAGGAATCGAGTATCATTTACAGCAGGGAAGCCCAGAAAATTGTGAGATTACAGGGCTTTGTGAAGATTCAAGAAAGATAAAGTGCGGAAATTTATTTTTTTGCCGCACTGGAACACATACAAGTGGAAAACAATATCTGCGGCAGGCACTATCTTTAGGTGCGGCCGCAGTTATCTGTGAGAAATATGATGAAGATAGCAGGCGTATTTTATCTTCTCAAAAGGATATTTGCGTTATAGAAACAGATGTGTCAGCGCAGACACAAGCGCGTCTGGCATCGAATTTTTATGATTTTTCTAAGGAAAAGCTTCTGTTGATCGGCGTGACTGGTACCAAGGGAAAAACAACGGTCTGCGCGATGCTTCAGAAGCTTTTTTTGAATAATCATATGTTATGTGCCACTGTTGGAACAAATGGCTTTTTTTTAAAGGATCGCGTGACAAAAAGCAGTCATACGACACCAGAGCTGTTTGAATTATATGGCTTTATTGCAGAGGCAGTTAAGGCCGGATGCACACATTTTATTGCAGAGGTGTCCTCTCTTGCAGTTAAGCAGGGACGAATAGCAGGTCTTACATTTGATTTGGGAATCTTTACAAATATTTATCCAGATCATATTGGGGGAAATGAACATGCCTCTTTTTTAGAGTATGCCTACTGGAAAAAAAGATTTTTTAAGAATTGCAAAAAAGTACTCTTAAACAGAGATGATCCATTTTCATTTGAGATTGCAGCAGACAAAAATGGTGTGTGCAGCTGGTATTCAGCGAGTGTCTGTGCAGATGGTTATGCATCTGAAATTGAAAAAGATGTCGAGATAGATGGATTATACCAGCATTTTTTATGGCATTGGCAAAAAATGCCTGCAAGAAGTATAAGCTTAAAGCTTCCGGGACTTTGCAATGTCAGCAATGCAGCAGCAGCGCTTTCTGCTTTTTGCCTGTTAACATCAGATGATCAATATGATTCATACCAGTTGGATTTTAGTACATTTTCCGTTCGGGGGCGCTTTGAAATGGTGGGTCATTTTCAAGGCGGGACGATTATGATTGACTATGCACATAATGAAGCCAGCCTGAAAAATCTGCTGGAATCACTTCGGGCATATCATCCAAACAGAATTTTGTGTATGTTTGGATGTGGAGGAAACAGAAGTGCCGTGCGACGCAGTGCGATGGGGCGCGTCAGCAGTGAATTAGCCGATTTGACAATTATCACGCAGGATAATTCCAGAGACGAACCATTTGAGCAAATCTTAGCTGATATACTTTTGGGTGTGACAGGCGACTATGTGGTAATACGGGACCGTAAAGAGGCTATAGGCTACTGCATGAGACAGATGAGGCCGGGCGATCTTCTTGTACTTGTTGGGAAGGGACATGAAGATACACAGGAAATCGCTGGAAAGGTGGAGGCATTTTCTGAAAGAGATATTGTGGAATCTATCGAAAAGACAAAGAAAGGCAAGGTCAGCAAGTGATTAATATTTGTATAAAAGATATTGTAGAAGCAACAAAGGGAAAATTGCTGTGTGGAGATGAAAAGCAGCAGATCGATCATCTTTCCATTGATTCAAGAAGCAGCCAGGGAAATGACTTGTTTATCCCGATCATTGGAGCAAAAGTAGACGCCCATCGTTTTATTGACGGTGCATTTTCAGTTGGCTGTGTGGCAACTCTGACAAGCGAGCATGACAGCATGGATGATCCGAATCACGCATGGATTCGCGTGGAAGATACTGTACTGGCTCTTCATGAGATTGGAAAGCTCTGCCGCAGCCGTGTTACTGTGCCTGCCATTGGCGTGACAGGAAGCGTTGGAAAGACAACGACAAGAGAGATGATTGCTTATGCGCTTTCAGCAGAAAAGAAGGTATATAAGACACAGAAAAATTATAACAGCTCTGTCGGTCTTCCAATCACCATGTCTTTAATGAGCAACGATTATGATATTGCAGTTTTAGAGCTAGGAATGAATGTTCCTGGAGAGCTTGGCACTATAAGTGAAATTGCGCAGCTTAAGATGGCAGTTCTTACAAATGTAGGAGTTGCTCATATTGAGTTTTATGGCTCACAGGAAGCAATCTGCCATGAAAAGTATACGATTTCAAAGGGCTTTGGAAAAGAGGGTCTTTTGATTGTAAATGGAGACGACGAATTGCTGTATAAGTTTAGAGAGTCTACAGGTTATCCTTATGTTTTGTACGGAACAAAAGAGTATTGTGATTATAGAGCAGAGGATATTCATATGGAAAATGGCCACTATGCATTTACGTTTGTACATAACGAAATGCGTGTGCCAGTTGTATTGTCTGTTTTGGGACAGCACAATGTTTTAAATGCGACAGCAGCACTTGCGGCAGCACATTTAAATGGTGTAGATGTGACATTGGCAGCTAAATCTCTTTATACATTTACTGGTTTTCAGAATCGTTTGCAGATCATGGATGTAAAAGATTATAAAGTTATTGATGATACATATAATGCAAGCCCGGCATCTATGGTGGCAGGAGTAAATGTATTAGGCGGCTTTGAAACGTCTGGCAGAAGGATTGCAGTTCTTAGTGAAATGCGTGAGCTTGGCGAAAATACTCTAAAGTATCATCGAGAGGTTGGCGAAAAGATAGCATCAGAGCCTATAAATGAGCTTATCGTAATCGGAGATACAGCAAAAGCAATTGCAGATGGTGCAAGGCAAAAAAATTGCAGCTATTTAGTGCATGAATTTGATGACAAGATGCAGGCTGCAGAATATTTAAATCAGAATTTAAAAGCAGGCGATGTTGTTTATTTAAAGGCGTCTAACGCAATCGGATTAAAGGAAATTACAAAATATCTGATGGAGCAGTAAGGAGGCTTTGGTGTACGCAGACATAGTAATTGATATTTCACACGAGTCGCTTGACAGGCCATTTCAGTACCGCATTCCAGAAAGTCTTGTGGGGCAGGTTCAGCCTGGAATGTGGGTACTTGTCCCATTTGGACGAAGGAATACGCAAAAAAAAGGCTTTGTTTTAAAATTAGGTACGAAAGCTAATATTGATCCTGACAGGATTAAGGAACTTACAGAAATTATTTCAGATGACAATTCATCAGATAAGATAAGAATTGCACTTGCCGTTTGGATGTATCGGGAGTATGGCGGAAATTTGATTCAGTCACTTCGTGTTGTTATGCCAGCTAGAAAAAATGTACGTCCGAAGCAGGTAAGCTTTCTTGTGCGCACATCAGATGAAAAACGTTTTCTAGACTATCTTGATCTTGCAAGGAAAAAGAACTGGAAGGGACGCGTGCGTCTGATGGAGGCTCTTCTTTGCAGAGACTATATTTCATCTGCTTTTGCCAGACAGCAGCTAAAAATTGCATCAGATGCAATTAAAGCTCTTGAAGAAGAAAAACTGATTCAGATTGAGACAAAGCGTTTTTACCGAAGCGTGCTGCCAAAAGAATCTGCCAACTTAGAAAAAAAACAGTTAAATGAAGAACAGCAAGCTATAGTAGATAAGCTGATTTCTTCCTATCAGGCCGGAGTGCGCACACCGGCCTTACTTTATGGCATAACGGGAAGCGGAAAAACAGAAGTGTATATGCATCTGATTGAGTGGATGATTCGTCAGAATAAGCAGGTAATTGTTCTGATTCCGGAGATTTCGCTGACATATCAGGTGATTTTAAATTTCTATAGCCGTTTTGGTGAGCAGGTTTCTATGATCAACTCAAGACTTTCAGACGGAGAGCGAAGTGATCAGTTAGAGAGGGCAAGAAATGGAGAAATTTCAATTATGGTTGGACCGCGCTCAGCACTGTTCACACCATTTTCAAATCTGGGTCTTATTATTGTAGATGAGGAACAGGAAGGTGCTTATAACAGTGAGCAGATACCTCGCTATCACACAAGAGAGACAGCAGACAAGTTGGCACAGCTAACAAATTCTCTTCTTCTTCTTGGGTCAGCGACGCCTTCAATTGAATCATTTTCAAGAGCTGAATCAGGTGAGTATCGCAAGTTTTGTTTGACAAAACGTGCTGTATTAGGAAGCTGCCTGCCAAATGTGCAGGTTGTGGACATGCGAAAAGAGCTTGCGTCAGGAAACCGCTCTGTTTTTTCAAGAGAGCTTCGTGAAAAAATGGAGGAATGTCTGGCAAAGAAGCAGCAGATGATGCTGTTTATCAATCGCAGAGGTTTTTCGCGTGTAGTCAGCTGTCGTTCATGCGGAAAACCAATTGAATGTCCGCATTGTGATGTTGCATTAACAGAGCATCTAGGAGATAAGCTTGTTTGCCATTATTGCGGTTATACAAAAGCGATGCCGCGCAGCTGTCCTTTGTGTGGTTCACCATATTTGGCAGGCTTTGGTCTTGGTACACAGAAGGCGGAGATGATGATTAAGGCTCAATTTCCATCTGCACGAGTGCTTCGTATGGATATGGATACGACTTCTAAGAAGGATGGTCATGAGCAGATTCTTGATTCATTTAGAAGAAGAGAGGCTGATATTTTAGTCGGCACACAGATGATTGTCAAAGGCCATGATTTTCCAGGTGTTACGCTGGTTGGGATTTTGGCAGCTGATATGTCACTATATAACTGTGATTTTCGAAGCAGCGAGCGTACATTCCAGCTTTTAACGCAGGCAGCGGGACGTGCGGGGCGTGGAATGGAGCCTGGAAATGTAATAATTCAGACATATGATCCAGAAAATTATAGCATTCAGACAGCAGCTAATCAGGATTATGAATCATTTTATCATCAGGAAATTCGTTTTAGAAGGCGGATGCAGTATCCTCCAATCGGCTGGATGTGCGAGGTAATGGCTGTTTCTGCAGAGGAGAAACTGGCCAATCAGTGGATTTGGCAGGTACAGTTGTTGATAAATAAAAGATTTTGTGATATAATTAAAATAATTGGGCCTTCAGATGCACCAATTGCAAGGCTCAAGGATATGTGGAGAAAGCATCTTTATATAAGAAGTAGCGATCATAAAGCGTATTTAGAGGCTATGGAGCTTATTCAGGAGATAACAGAACAGGCAGCTGTACAGAAAGTATCTATTTTTGTAACTGTCTGCTGATACGTTTTATTGTGATATGAGAGAGGAGTACAATATGGGAATCAGAACAGTTAGAACAGAGGGCGATGAGTGTCTTCGCAAGGTATGCAAGCCAGTAAAGTCTGTAAGTTTAAGAACAAGAATTTTAATCGAGGATATGTTTGATACAATGTATGAGAGCGGCGGAGTAGGCTTGGCAGCTCCGCAGATCGGTGTATTAAAGCGCATTGTTGTTATGGATACCGATGACAATCAGCATGTATTGATTAATCCACAAATTTTAGAGGTTAGCGGTGAGCAGACAGGCTATGAGGGATGTCTTAGCATTCCTGGAAAGAGCGGTATTGTAACAAGACCTGATTATGTAAAGGTAAAGGCATTAAATGAGCGCGGAGAGGAATACGTCTTAGAGGGCGAAGGTCTTCTGGCAAGATGCATTTGTCATGAGTGCGATCATCTTGATGGTATTTTGTACAGTGATAAGGCAGAGGGAGGTCTGATCAATAATGAAGATTTGCCGGAGGATGAGGAAGAAGAACTGTACGAGGATGCTTATGAGGAATTTACTGAAGAAGAAATTCACAAATAAGAAAATCAAGACAAAGGAGTGGTTGGTTTGAGAATTATTTTTATGGGAACACCAGATTTTGCAGTTCCGGTATTACAAAGTCTTATTAATAGCAGACATGAGGTTGTTGCGGTTGTCACACAGCCAGACAGACCAAAGGGCAGAGGAAAAAATATGCAGTTTTCACCGGTAAAGGAGTGTGCACTTGCACATAATATTCCTGTGATGCAGCCAGTAAATGTGAGTGTGCCAGAAGTTATAGATGAGCTTCGTGCCTATGAGCCAGAGTTAATTGTAGTTGTCGCATTTGGCCAGTTTGTTACAAAGAAGATTCGTGAAATGCCAAAGTATGGCTGTATCAATGTGCATGCATCTCTGCTTCCAAAGTATCGCGGTGCAGGTCCGATTCAGTGGGCTGTTATAAATGGCGAAAAGGAAAGCGGTGTTACGACAATGTATATGTGTCGTGAGATCGATAAGGGTGATATGTTGCTTAAGGACACAGTCACACTTGATCCTAAGGAGACAGGAGACAGCCTGCACGATAAGCTTAGCATGATGGGCGGTCCGCTTCTTTTGAAGACAATTGATCAGTTAGAGGATGGAAGTGCAGTTCGTATTCCGCAGTGCGAGGAAGAAAGCACATATGCACCTAAGCTTGAAAAAACAATGGGAAATATTGACTGGACAATGGATGCTGATCGTATTGAGCGATTAGTTCGAGGCTTAAATTCATGGCCAGGTACATTTACAAAGATACATGGAAAAACAGTTAAGATTTGGGATTGTGATGTAGTTTGTCAGGAAACGCTTACAGAAAGTCAGGCGGCAGCTACGCCAGGAACTGTTATTGTCAGTGAAAAAGATCAGCTGATTGTTAAGGCTGGTAATGGTGCATTGTCACTTCGTATGCTTCAGCCGGAGGGAAAAAAGAACATGACAGTTGATGCTTACCTGAGAGGTTATCCAATTGCACAGGGAGAGTTATTTACACAGGTGTGAAAGGTATAAAAATATAACATCACGGAGGTGAAGTGTATGCCATATTATTACTGGGATCCTACTTATATACTTGTTTTAATTGGTGCACTGCTTTCAGTAGGTGCATCAGCATTAGTAAACAGAACATTTAATCGTTATTCATCTGTCTATGCAAGAAGTGGTCTGACAGGTGCGCAGGCTGCACAAAAGCTTTTGCACTCACAGGGCATTTATGATGTGCAGATTCAGCACATATCAGGCAGTTTGACAGATCATTATGATCCGCGAAACAAAACGCTTAGTCTTTCAGATGCAGTATACAATGCAACAACTGTAGCTGCTATTGGTGTTGCAGCTCATGAGTGTGGTCATGCAATGCAGCATGCGAAAGGCTATGTGCCGCTTTCTATTCGAAGCGCACTCGTTCCAGTTGTCAATTTTGGTTCTTATTTGTCATGGCCGTTAATTGTAATTGGTCTTTTTATTAACAGTTCCACAGGCAGTCTATTTTTAAATGCCGGACTGTTGTTATTTAGTTTAGTTGTATTGTTTCAGCTTGTAACGCTTCCTGTAGAAATCAATGCCTCCAGACGTGCAGTGCGCTTACTTGATCAAGAGCATATACTGATTGGTGATGAAGTTGGACAGACGGCACGTGTGTTAAAAGCAGCAGCATTGACGTATGTAGCTAGTGCAGCAGCATCTATTTTACAGCTGCTTCGTCTTTTGATTTTAACAGGAGGAAGACGCAGAGATGACTGAGACAAAAAAAGAAAATGAGAGAGAGATTGTGCTGGCAATTTTAATTGAGGTGTTAGAGAAGAATCAATTCTCTCATATCGTGATTCGCCAGGCACTTGATAAATATAGTTATCTGCCCCAAAAGGATCGTTCTTTTATCGCGCGTCTTTCACGAGGCTGTGTAGAGCGAAAAATTGAGCTAGATGCAATAATTGACAAGGCAGCATCCGTAAAAGCTTCTAAGCAAAAGCCAGTTATTCGAAACATTTTAAGAATGGCTGCTTATCAGCTGAAATATATGGATGTTCCGGAGCATGCAGTTTGCAGTGAGGCTGTCAAGCTTGCAGCAAAGAAAGGTTTTTGGTCATTAAAAGGATTTGTCAATGCTGTTACGCGAAAGATGGCAGTACTCATTCCAACACTTGACTGGAGTGATCAGCCATCTGTCTATTATTCTGTTCCACAGTGGCTTTATGATAAACTGCTTAGCTGGTATCCAAAAGAGAAGGTAGCAGCATATCTTGAAGCTGTTGTTTCTCAGAGTGGCCATCCAATGTATGTGCATTGTCATACAGGAAGATACAGCATAGAAGAAATAGTTTCGTCTTTAGAGAAAGAAGGTATTTCTGTAACGAAAGCACCTTATGCAGACGATTGTCTTGAACTAACAGACGCAGGTGATATTCGCCGTACAAAGGTATTTCAGGATGGTCTTATTCAGATTCAGGATATAAGCTCAGCACTGGCAGCTCAATGTGTTGCACCACAAGAAAATAGTTTTTGTATTGATATGTGCGCAGCGCCGGGAGGAAAAAGCATTCATCTTGCAAAGGCGAAAGGCGGCACGACGAAAGTGTTAAGCCGTGATATTTCATGGGAAAAATTGGAACTGATTGAAGAAAACAGAGTGCGCTGTCATGCCGATAATATGCAGATTGAGCAGTGGGATGCATGTGTGCCTGATGAGGAAAGAAAAGAGACAGCAGATTATGTACTGGCTGATGTGCCATGCTCTGGTCTTGGTATTTTATCAAGAAAACCGGATATTAAGTATCAGCTGACACAAGAACGTCTGACTGAGCTTGTAAGCTTACAGCGAGAGATTCTTGTTAATGCAGCTAAGCTTGTAAAGCCGGGTGGTGTTTTAGTTTACAGCACATGCACAATAAATCCAGAAGAAAATGAGGAAAATGTTCGTTATCTTTTAACACAGATGCCATTTGAACTTGAAAGTCTGGCTCCTTTTATTAAGGAAGAAATCGAGGGCAATGATCCATCAAGCGGCATGCTTAAGCTGCTTCCAGGACAAAATCAGTGTGATGGCTTCTTTGTTGCACGGCTTCGCAGAAAATAATATTCAGGAGAACGAAATGAAAGAAGATATTAAATCTATGACATTGCCGGAACTGACAACATGGATGAGTGCTCTGGGAGAGAAGGGGTTTCGGGCAAAACAGCTTTATAACTGGATGCATAAGAATCTTGTTTCTTCCTTTGATGAGATGACCAATCTTTCCGGCGCATTGAAAAGCAAATTGAAGGAGCAGGCTGATTTGGTTGTATTAACGCCTGTTGATGTGCGGATCTCCTCAATAGACGGAACAAGAAAATATCTGTTTCGTCTCCAAGATGGAAATGTGATAGAAAGCGTTTTGATGCGCTATCGTTTTGGAAATTCCGTCTGCATTTCCACACAAGTCGGCTGCCGTATGGGCTGTCGTTTTTGTGCTTCTACACTTGATGGATTGGTCAGAAGCCTTCGCCCAAGTGAGATGCTAGAGCAGATCTACAGGATTCAAAAGGATATTGGAGAGCGTATTTCTAATGTTGTTTTGATGGGATCTGGAGAACCATTTGATAATACAGAGAATGTATTTCGCTTTCTAGATTTGATCTCATGCGAGGAAGGATTAAATATTAGTCAGCGAAATTTAACTATTTCGACTTGTGGTTTAATTCCTGGAATTGAGCAGCTTACAGCGCGTCACAGTCAGGTGACATTAGCACTTTCGCTTCATGCACCAAATGATACGGTGCGAAGGGAATTGATGCCGATTGCGAAGAAGTATCATATTCAAGATGTGCTGGCAGCCTGTAAAAAGTATTTTGAGGTTACAGGACGGCGCGTTACGTTTGAATACAGCCTGGTAGCTGGTGTCAATGACAATGAAGATGAGGCAAGACAGCTTGCAGCACTTTTGAATGGCTTTCCTTGTCATGTCAATCTGATTCCGGTGAATCCGATTAAAGAAAGAAATTATGTTCAGTCTGGACAGGTTCAGATAGAAAAATTCAAAAAATTGCTTGAAAAAAGTGCAATACATGTTACTATTAGAAGAGAAATGGGCCGTGACATTGACGGCGCATGCGGACAACTCCGAAAAAGCTATCTTGAACAACATACATAAAAGGAGTTTTTGGAATGCAGATTAGTTGTAAAAGTGATATAGGAAGGATGCGTTCCCAGAATCAGGATTCTGTTTTTGCATCCGATAAACCGGTGGGGAAGTTGCCAAATCTTCTGATTGTGGCCGACGGTATGGGCGGTCATAAAGCAGGAGATTTTGCGTCCCGCTATGCAGTAGAGAAATTGGTGGAATGCATCAGCGAATCCGTTTATGAGAATCCGCTTCTTATTGTGAGCGATGCCATTCGCGTGGTAAACCGCAGAATCTATGAAAAGTCACAGGATTATGAAGAATACAGAGGAATGGGAACGACGCTGACGCTTGCATTTGTGGATGAGGCAAGTAAGCTTCATGTTTTTCAGGTAGGCGACAGCAGATTGTATCTGATTTCGGATACAATCCGCCAGATCACAAAAGATCATTCTTATGTGGAGGAAATGTACCGCAAAGGTTTGATCACAAGAGATTCGGAGGAGTACCAGAGCAAGAAAAATATAATTACGAGAGCACTCGGTTCTCATGATTATACCGCAGCAGATATTTTTGAGGAACCTGTTGTACCGGGAGATCTACTTTTGCTGTGCTCGGATGGCTTGACCAACATGGTCGGCGATGATGCAATTTTTGAGATTGCAAAGGGCGCAGCCTCACTGGAAGAAAAGACAAATGTTCTGATTGAACAGGCCAATGAAAACGGAGGTCAGGATAATATCTCTGTTATTTTGGCATCAGTGGAGTAATATCCAAAGGGTTATGGAGGATAAGATGATACGAACAGGAACAATTCTGAGCAGCAGATATGAAATCCTTGAGCAAATTGGTTCCGGCGGCATGGCATATGTATATAAGGCAAGAGACAGAAAGCTAAGCCGTCTGGTAGCAATTAAGATATTAAAAGAAGAGTTCTGTAAGGATAAGAGCTTTGTAGCAAAGTTTCGGATGGAGGCACAGGCAGCAGCCGGCCTTTCACATAACAATGTGGTTGGAGTTTATGATGTCGGTGAAGAAGACAATGTTCACTACATTGTAATGGAACTTATTGATGGTATTACGCTTAAGGAATATATTACACGAAAGAGAAAATTAGGAACAAAAGAGTCTATCGGAATTGCCATTCAGGTAGCTCAGGGTCTTGAGGCTGCACATAAACGTCATATTGTGCACCGTGATATCAAGCCACAGAATATTATTATATCAAAGGATGGCCGTATTAAGGTTGCTGATTTTGGAATTGCAAGAGCGATCACAGATGAGACAACAAACCTTTACGGTGCAGCAGGCTCTGTGCATTATATTTCACCGGAGCAGGCAAGAGGCGGCTACTGTGATGAGAGAAGTGATATTTATTCACTTGGAATTACGATATATGAGATGGTGACTGGCCGTGTCCCGTTTGACGGTGATACGACAGTAGCAGTAGCAATAGCGCATATCAATGAGGCAATGGTGCCGCCAAGCAACATTGAGCCAAGTGTTCCTGTTGCCCTTGAACAGATTATTTTCAAGTGTACACAAAAGCGTCCTAACCAGCGTTATTCAAGCTGCGCAGATCTCATAAAGGATCTTCGCCACGCACTTGTTGCACCAAATGAGCGTTTTGTTCATTTTGTTCAGCTTGAGGAGACTGCAAATGGAGAGACTACTGTTATGAGCGATGAACAGATGCGTGATATACGCAATCGTTCAGACCGCGGTCAGCATGAGAATACAGCATATCAGGAAAGAAGCTTAAAGAGTCAGCAGATTAAGCGCTCACCTGCCAGAGAGAGTGCAGCAGCTCAGCAGCGCCGTCACGAGCAGATTGATTTTGAGACATATGGTCCGGAAAATCAGGACGACAATTTTTCAAGTGAAGCTTATAAAAGAGAAAAGCATTCTCGTGCTAAAAAAGTAAAGAGAGATCCAGATGAGGCAACAGCATTTGATAAGATACTGGCAGCAATTGGCTCTGTGCTTGGTGTTGCCATGCTTGCTATGCTTGTGTATATTGTAGGTTCTCTTTCCGGTGCCTTTCAGCGTACACCAACGAGTATATCATCAAACAAAAAAACGACAGCTGCAGCTAATGATCCAATCATCTCAACATATGAGGATGAATCGGGACAGAATGCAGATGGTAGAACAAAGGTGCCAGAGCTTCTTGGTATGAGTATTACAGAAGCAACAAAGGCATTAAAGGAAGCTGGTCTTAAGATTGTTTTGGCAAGAACGTATGAGTATTCTGACGAGTATGCGACTGGTCTTGTGTGCCGTCAGCAGTATGACAAGGGTACAGTTGTTGATAAGGGAAGTACCATAAAGGTGTATTTGAGCCTTGGAAGTGATAAGTTTGAGATTAACGGTAAACTGTATGTCAATGGAAATGTTAGTATTCTAAAGTATTATTTGAGGAGCTTTAAGGATATTGATGTAGAGTATGTTGGCGAATACAGTGAGGAATATGCAAAAGATATGGTGCTTCGCATGGAGCCGGATAAAGGATATCTTCAGGCGGGAGATTCTTTAAAGGTTTACATTAGTTTAGGACCTGAATATATTGATGTTCCGAATCTTTATGGTATGACAAAACAGCAGGCAATCGCCAAAATTGAGCAGGCGGGCTTTAGTGTAGGAACGATTAGTGAAGTTAACAGTGACAATACCGAGGCAGGTCAGGTATGCGGTCAGAGTCTTGATCCAGGTACCAGTCAAAAGAGTGGAACTGAGATTGCATTTTCTATAAGTCTTGGACCGAAGATGGCAGTTGTGCCAGGTGTTGTCGGTAATTCAGCAGAAGGATACGCATATTCTGCAATAGGTTCTGCAAATCTTTATTATTCAATTGAATACGCAGAAAGCACATCTGTTCCAGCAGGTACTGTAATTAGTCAGGTACCAGAGGGCGGAACTTCTGTACCAGAGTATTCAACTGTAAAGCTTGTAGTTAGTGTTGGACCGCCGACAGTAGGCTTAGGAGCTAATGATTTGACAAATATGACGCAGGAGCAGGCAACATCTACACTTGCAGGTATGTCACTTGGTGCACAGATTCAGTACGAGTCAAGTGATTATGTGGCAGTTGGAAGCGTAACAAGATGGGCTGCGACTAGTGCAGATGGATCCTTACATGCAGGAGATACTGTAATTGTCTTTATCAGTACAGGTCCGGCAGCAACAGCGCCAAGTACAGATCCGGCGCCGGCACCAAGTACAGATCCAGCACCAGCACCAAGTACAGATCCAGCACCAGCACCAAGTACAGATCCGGCGCCGGCACCAAGCCCAGATCCGGCACCGAGTACTGATGCAGCAGCGCCTCAGGCAGACACAGCAGGCGCTGTAAGCTGAAATAATTGTAAAGGAATTACAGGATGCAGGGAAAAATCATCAAAGGAATTGCCGGATTTTACTATGTACAGGCAGAGAATGAATTGCAGTACGAGTGCAAGGCGAAAGGAATTTTCAGAAAAGACCATAAAAAACCTCTGGTGGGTGATGAAGTGACAATTGAGGTGCTTGATGAGGAAGAAAAGAAAGGCTCCATTACAGAGCTTCTTCCTCGAAGAAGCGAGTTGTTTCGTCCAGCGGTAGCAAATATAGATCAGGCAGTGATCGTATTTGCATGCCGTGAGCCAGAACCAAATTTTAATTTGCTGGATCGTTTTCTTGTTTTAATGGAAAAGCGAAATGTACCGGTTATTCTTTGTTTTACAAAGGCTGATTTGGCGACAGAAGAATTTAAAAAAGAGGTTCAAATGATATATGAGCCGGCTGGTTATCCTGTTTGCTTTACTGACTATCATGATTTTGAAGGAGAAGGACATAAAAAACTGTTTCATCTTCTTTCAGGGAAGGTGACAGCCTTTGCAGGTCCGAGCGGTGTTGGAAAATCAACGCTGGTAAATCATTTTTGTCCGGAAGCAGGGATGGATACTGGCGAAGTCAGTGAGAAAATAAAAAGAGGAAAGCATACGACAAGGCATTCAGAGATTTTTTATCTGGGTCATCAGACATTTTTATTTGATACACCTGGATTTAGCTCATTAGATGTGCTCTCTCTTGAAAAGGAAGAACTCGAGCTGCTTTTTCCAGAGTTTTCACCTTATCTTGGTAAATGCCGCTTTACAGGATGTTCTCATATTTCAGAGCCGTCGTGCGGCATAAAGGAAGCAGTCCAAAATGGAAAAATCAGTCAAAATCGTTATGAAAGCTATACAGCTTTTTATAAAGAATTAAATGCAGTAAGACGATATAAATAAAGGAAAGGAAAGTAACACATGGCAGATTTGGCAGTATCTTTACTATCAGCAGATTTTTCGTGTTTAGAAAAACAACTTCAGGAATTAAAAGAGGCAGACGTGAAATGGCTTCACATTGATGTGATGGATGGTAATTTTGTACCTAGCATCTCATTTGGATTTCCGATTGTCAAAACACTAAGAAAGGCATTTCCAGGTGTATTTGACGTCCATTTGATGATCCAGGAGCCGATCCGTTATATCAAAGAGTTTGCAGAATCTGGAAGTGATATGATCACGATTCATCTGGAAGCATGTGAGGATGTTGAGGCTACTTTAAGGTGGATTCGTGAGTGTGGCTGTAAGGCAGGACTTGCAGTTAACCCACATACCCCGATTGAGGAGGTCTATCCATATCTTCATCTGACAGATATGGTGCTTGCCATGACAGTACAGCCTGGATTTGGAGGACAGAAATATATCCATTCAGTAACGAAAAAGGTGGAGACACTGCACAAGTATTTAAATGAGAATGGATTTGATTCTGTTTTAATTGAAGTGGATGGTGGAATTTGTCTTGAAACTGCTCTGGAAGCAGCAGATGCAGGAAGCGATATTCTTGTCAGCGGAAGCAGTGTGTTTAAAGGCAATATTGGACAAAATGTACACGATCTTCTGGAGGCAATGAACCATTCAGAGAAGGTATGATGTATAGGCACAAATAAAAGCAGGACAGGTATGCAGAGAATGAAGAACTTATTGCTTGTATTGGGCGGAACATTAGATGCTTTGTTTTTAAAGGAGTGCTATGAAAAAATGCAGCCACATTTTGTGGTGGCTGCAGATGGAGCACTTGAAAAAGTTTTGGCAGCAGGTATTCCATGCAATTGTGGAATGGGGGATTTTGACACAGTTTCAAAAGATGTGCTTTGTCATTTTGAGGAGGATCAAAATACAAAGTTACTCTCCTTTCCACCTGAAAAGGATGAGACAGATGCAGAGCTTGCTGTGCAGTTTGCAGTAGATCAAAAACCAGATAAGATTTGGATTCTTGGTGCAACAGGAGGCCGTATGGATCATATGCTCGGCAATCTGGAACTTCTTCATATTCCCCTTACAAAAGGAATTGAATGTGAAATAATTGATCAGCAAAATCGAATCAGGCTGCTAGATGGCCCTATTTTGCTTGAAAAAATGGCTGATTGGAAGTATGTATCATTTTTATCCTACACAGATCAGACACAAGGCATTACATTAAAGGGATTTGTTTATAATGTTGAAAATTTCACCTTGAAAAAGGGAAGTACACGCTGTATAAGCAATGAGATATGTGATGAGAAGGCAGCGGTTTCATTTACGAATGGGCTGCTTTACTGTATTCGTTCACGTGATCTAAGATGATTGATGAAAAAGAGGTATCAGCATTGAGAAAACAAATAATAGGTTTGACAGCATGTCTGGCAGGGCTTTGCTTTAGTGGATGCAGAGACGTTGTACTTTCTACATCTTTAAATGATCATATTCTTTTTAGCGGAACAAAAACCAGACTGAGCTTAGAAGAGTGCAGTCTGGTCTTTCTGGATTTTCAAACACGTTATAATCTTTATTATGAAAATCTGGGAGAAACCGATTTTTGGAAGGAAAAAGCAGGAGAGATTGATTTTTCCGATTATCTGCGTGATGGCAGAATAAAAGAAGAACTGTGCACGTTAGTACTTTTAAACGATATGGCATCAGGGCTTGGTGTAACACTTACAGATGAGGAGCGCAGTGCCTGTCAGGCTGCTGCAGCCGATTATTATGAAAGTCTGTCTGATGAGGAGAAAAGCTATATCCAGTCAGACGAGTCAAAAGCAACATCTTTGTATGAAAAGTATCGCATTGCACAGAAGACAATTGATGAGCTTTGCTCAGGTATAAACACAGAAGTTAGTGATAATGATAAGCGTGTTATGATACTTCAGTTGATCGCAGCACCATCATATGAGGAAATTGAACAGGCGAAGGAGCGCATTTCATCAGGCGAAGATTTTGAGAGTGTTGCAAAAGAAGTAAGTCGATTTTCGCAGATTGAATATCAGGTAAGCCGCGGAACGCTAAATCCAATTTTGGAGGAAACAGCTATCTACATGAGTGATGGTGAAGTCAGCGATATTATTCAGACAGAGCAGAATTATTATTTGATTCGCTGTGTGGATGATTTTGACAAGGTACTTAGTTCTGAAAATGAAAGTCAGGTATTCGGAAAGCTTCGCTATGCAACATGGTCACAAAGTTTTACGTCATATGCAAAGGAACATACTGTTGGTATTTCAGAGGAGATCTGGGAAAATCTGCATTTCTATCAGACAACAGCCTTTACATCAGATGATCTGTATGAGACGTATGATAGGTATTTGGCTTCAGTGACAAATTAAAAGGGGCAATACGCCCCTCTTTTTTTATGGAATTAGTTTTTTTATGATAGGAATTTTCTTTGCAATAAATATAATGGCAAGTGCCACACCATAAGTGATAAAACAACCTACAGTTCGATAAATCAGTCGATCAGGAGTCCAGTTTGTTAGACTTCGTTCATAATACTGGACAACAATGTGAATTAGATAAATGCCAAAGCTGCATGAAGAAATAGTTGTAAGTATCTTTATATGAGCAGGTGCTCTGAATATACGATCCCAAGATATCTGTTTGAAGAAAATAAAGACACCGCAGGCAAGAAAAACAGAATGAAACTGCATGTAATTAAAGAATGTGCGATCTAGTAATCCAGCCTTATTGGAAAGATAGATTGTTCCAAAATAGCGAAACAGCGCAGAACAAATGGCAAGAACATAAAAGCTAGCGCGTTGTTTTTTAGAAAAATCTGTTGTGGCAAGCAGGTAGCCGAGTATTGTAAAAATTAGATAGCCGCCTGTCATTGGAAAATTTGCACTAGTATTCCATGCACTTCCAATAACCTGAAAAAGGAGCGGAAAGCAGGAAAGTGTCAGAAATCCAACAAAAAACATATACCATAAAATTTGTTTTTGATCTTTTAGTAAAGATAAAACTGGCATGCACAGGTAAGTGGCGAGCATTGGCAGAAAAAAACAGTATATGCTTTCGTGCTGATTAAAAAGAATGATTGTAAGTAAATTTGAGAATGAATAATCCTCAATGGTAAAGGTGCCATTGGAACAATGCCAAATAAGCATCAGGACACTGAAAAAAAGAAAAGGAATCAGCACGCGTTTTGCACGCCGGAGCAAAAATTCTTTTGTGGAATAGCGAGATCGATAATCAAATAAAGTAGCACCGCTTAACATAAAAAAGATTGGAACAGCCCAGAAAAAGCCAACCTCAAAGATAAGCGACTGCTTAAATGGAGCTGTATGAATATCATACCAGTGCACAATACCATTTTGGTGAAGACAGACAACACCGAAGCACGCTAAAATGTTTAAAATATCAAAGTACAAAATTCTTTTTTTCTTCATATATTTTATAAGCCTTTCTATTACGTAGTTGTTTTAACGAGCTTTTGAGTTCTCTTATATACCCACGTAAATCATTATTTATGTTTTAGTATACAATAAAAACTGAAAAAAGAAAAGGCAAAAAGCTAAAATAAACACCAAATTTGATGGGCAGGCAGGTTTTTGGTTGCGTAAACTTAATAGATATAGTATAATTAAAAAAATATCTGAAAGGAATACCAACGAAAAGGGTATAGCAAGGAATAGAATGGATATAAAAGTAATTGTGGCAACGCATAAGCAGTATCGCATGCCAAGCGATAACTGCTATATGCCGCTGCATGTGGGAAAACAAGGGAAAGTGGATCTGGGCTATCTTGGAGATGATTCTGGAGACAGCATTTCAGAAAAAAATGGTCATTATTGTGAACTGACGGGTCTTTACTGGGCATGGAAAAACCTGAAATCGGACTATATTGGACTTGTTCATTATCGCAGGTATTTGGCCAATAGATGGCGTAAGCTTATGTTCTGGAAAAGAGATCCATTTTATTCAGTTTTGACAAAAAAGGAAATTGAACAGCTATTAAAGAAAACGGATATTATTCTTCCAGCAAAAAGACATTATTTTATTGAGAGTTTGTATTCTCATTATTCACATACGCATTATGAAGAACATCTGATAATTACAAGAAATATTCTTGAACAGACTAATCCCGCGTATTTGGAAGCATATGATCGTATCATGAAAAAAAGATCTGGACATATGTTTAATATGTTTATTATGTCAAGAAAAAAATGTAATGAATACTGTAGCTGGCTGTTTCCAATTTTAGAAGAATTGGAAAAACAAGTGGACTTTAACCAGTATGATGCATTTCAACGGAGAATGTTTGGCAGAGTAAGTGAGCTATTGTTGAATGTATGGATTGAGCAAAAGCAATATAACTATCAATGTGTGCCTGTTGTTAATATTGAAAAGAGTAATTTGCATAAGCGCATTCCGGCTTTTTTGAAGGCAAAATTTTTGAATAAAAAATATAGCGGCAGCTTTTAAAGCTGTTAGCGGAAAAGAGAACAGCAAATGAGATATAGTATTGTAATGCCAGTGTACAACGTTCAAAATTATTTGAAGGACTCGGTGTCTGATATAAAAAAACAGTCTTTTTCGGATTTTGAACTCATACTAGTAGATGATTGTGCAACTGATTTATCTGGAAAATTATGTGATGAGCTGGCGAAAAATGATAGCCGCATTCAGGTTATTCATCTTGCAAAGAATGGGGGGCTTAGCAATGCAAGAAATCAGGGAATGGCAGCAGCAAACGGAGAATATATTCTGTTTCTTGATCCAGATGATCGATATGACGTAAGACTCTTGGAGCAGATCGAAAAAAGTCTTAAAAAAAATAGTGCGAAGGTTGTTTTATTTGGTCTTACCGAGGAGTATTATGATCAAAATGGCAAGATTGAGTATACGAAACAAATTACGCCAAACCAGGGATATTTTGATACTAAGCAGAATGTTAGAGATCAGGTGCTGTCATTGGAGGGTCAGACATTATTTGGTTATGCATGGAATAAAGCATATCAATTAACTTATTTAAGACAGCTAGGTGTGCAGTTTAAGAAGATTACGATGATAGAGGATGTATTGTTCAATATCGAAGTATTTAGAACAATTGATTCCTGTAATCAAATTGCAAAAACATTATATCGTTATGCGATTCGTAAAAAGGGTAGCTTGACAACGAAGTATCTTCCTGATTATTTTGAACTGCATGAAAAACGTGTTGAGAGTATGTGCCAGCTTTACCAAGATTGGGATATGGAAACACCAGAAGAATTAAAGAGTCTAGGAAGTATTTATTGCCGCTATTTTTTATCTGCACTGCAAAGAAACTGCAGCAGTGCTGCTAAGATGAGTCATTCAGAACGAAAAAAATGGGTAAAGAAGCAGTTTAGAAGTTCTACTTATCAGAAATTGAAGCCATTTCTGTATCCTGATAATCGATTGCTAAAACTGTTAGCTTTGGGGATTCGCACTGAAAAGGCTGAATTTTGTCTGATTATGGGACGTGGAATTTATATTGTAAAGGAAAAATGCCCTGGTATTTTTTCAAGATTGAAACAAAATAGGTAAGACCTATTAAAGCCATAGACGGCAGGATTAAAAGTTGAGGAAGGAATAAATATATAAGAATGGAGAAGCAAGCAAAAGTCAGCATTATCGTTCCTGTTTATAATGCGGAAGATTATATAAAAAAGTGCATTAGCAGTATATGTACACAGTCTGTGAGTGAACTTCAAATTATTCTTGTGGATGATGGGAGCACCGATAACAGTCTGGAAATCTGCAGGCAACTGCAGAAAAATGATACTAGAATAGAGGTATTTCATCAGGAAAATCAAGGGGCATCTGCTGCAAGAAACAAAGGAATGCAGTTAGCAAATGCCGAGTGGGTTATGTTTGTTGACAGTGATGACTGGCTGGAAGAGAATGCAGTGCAGACACTTTGCGAAGAAGCATCTCATGCAGATAGTGATATCATAATGGGAATGATTGTGAATAATTATTCTTTTTCAGATGAAGATGCTGCAGTGATGAAGAAAAAGGTATATCGTTATGATATGGCAAAATATCGCGTCGCTTTTTGGGGTGGATGTACGATTGAGCCACAGGTATTTGCATCAGTATTTCCAGAGAAGATGAAACATTTGCCGTTTTTAGGAAGTCCATGTGCAAAAATTTATCGAAGAGAACTTTTGCAGAAAAGCAAGGCAGCATTTTTGGACAATATTCACTATGGAGAAGATACTCTATTTAATATGGAAGTGTTAAGTATGGCTAGAAGTGTTTATTATGTGAGTGCTCCAGTATATCATTACCGTATGAGAGCAGGATCCCTCAGCACTGGAAGAATTGAAGATAAGTACAAACAATATATGGATTATGTGAAAGAATCTGAAAATAGCATCCGAAGATTAAGAATCCCACAATCAGAGGAATTTTTAACATATCGTTCACTAGATCTGGTGCAGATGATTTGGGAGCTTGCAGAGATGTATGGAATGGCAATGAAGTCATTACGGGAATTGTCAGCATATAAAAAGCTGCTAAAAAGCTTTTCAGAAAATACGGCATGCAAAAAAGCAATGGAGCATTTGAAATTAGAACAGCTTCCAGACAAAAAACATAAACTTATGGTGGCTGTATTAAAAAGAAGAATGTATGTTGTATCAATTTGTGCATGCGGACTTTTTTATAAAGTGTTTGCAAGCAAAAAACGTATATAAAAAAATAGAGGAGTAATATAAGCATAAACATGGAAAAAATATTGACATTTTCAATAGCTGCATATAATGTAGAAAAATATTTGGACAAATTACTGAAAACAATCATTTGTGTTCCTAACAATGAAATGGTTGAGGTATTGGTTGTTAATGATGGATCTAAGGATAGTACTGCTCAGATAGCAAAGGAATATGAGAAAAATTATGCTGGAGTTGTGCGTCTGATAGACAAAGAGAATGGTGGTCATGGATCCACTATTAACAGAGGAATAAAAGAAGCAAAGGGAAAGTATTTCAAGGCAATTGATGGTGATGACTGGGTAGATAGTGAGGCGCTTGAAAAATTGTTAAATGATCTGACACAAATTGACAGCGATCTTGTTCTGATGGATTATAAGACATGTTATGAGGGTGGTGATGATGTCCTAGAGAAGACAGCGAAGCTTGAACCACGAAAGACAATTGACTTTGACAGCGTAATTTCAACAATTGATTATATGAGATATCATGCAGTTATTTATAGAACAGAGATACTTCAAAAAAATAAGATTCGTTTAGATGAGCATTGTTTCTATGTGGATTCGGAGTTTATGTTGTTTACAATTCCATTTATCAAAACTATTACTTATGTGCCATATCCACTGTACTGTTATCGCATTGGTTTAGGAGAGCAGTCTGTAAGTGCGGCAGGACGCAGAAAACATATTACAGATGGAGATCGAGTAGAAGAAAGACTTTTGAAGTTTTATCGAAAGCTTCCTGAAAATATTTCACAGGGCAGAAAAGAGTATATTGAAAATGGAATAGCAGCCCATTGTACATTCCATATTAATTCGTTAATGATGTGCGAGGAAAGTAAAGAAAATAAGAAAAAGATTATGATGTCAGATAAACGAGTAAAAAAGACATCAAATCAGATCTATAAGAAGATGAACAAGATGTCGCGTACAGTAGCTATGCTCAGATATACAGGTTATCTTTCATATACTGTTCTTCAGCGTTATAAGGAGAAAAACAATGCGTGACGGCAATGTGTGAATGTACTTCATACATTGCAACAAGGGAGGAGGTTATCATGCTGAAAAAAATAAAGCTGTATGACGATCAGAAACTTATATATATTGTATATGCAGTGTTTATTCTGGCAGCGTCGGTAGCACTGACATCATGGGCAACGATTTATCAAGATCATATTATAAATATGATTCTAAAAGTGCTTCGTTATGCTTCCTATCTGGGGTGTGCGATTTGCATAGCCTTAAATGGCGTAAAACAAAAGTATTCAAAGCGTACAGCTTGTTTTTTGACAGCTATGCTGATTACAGCAGGAATTGCAATTTTTACAAGCGGAGAGCGTACTGTTTTTTTATTTGTTTTGCTGCTTGGTTGTGTATATGCAAGTAATGGAAAAACAATTTTAAAATTATCTTGTATACTGCAGGGAGGTGTTCTTTTTGTAATCATATTGTGTGCAATAACTGGAATCACAGAGAATCTTATCGTGGATGAGGAAAGGATGCGGTATAGTCTTGGTTTTGCGTGGGCATCGTATGCACCGAATTTATTCTTGTTTGTTTCTATGCAATATATGCTGCTTCGAAGAAATAAGATTACATGGCTAGAGATTATTGCAATTGAACTGATTAATATTTTCATTTTCTTACAGACAGATACAAAAATGTCATTTCTTGTACTGACACTTCTTGTATGTGTGATGGCACTGAATCGAATTGTAGTAATACGGACGTATCTGCTTAGAGTAAAGCAGAGGCTGTTTTCTATAGAAAGAAGACATCTGATAGCAGTTCCATGGATTTGTGCGCTTTTGGCATTACTTCTTCCTTTGTATCGCCAGGACAGTATTTTGTGGAAGGTTTTGAATAGTGGATTTTCCGGACGACTTCTATTAGGAAAAAATGCGATTATGAATTATGGATTTTCCTTTTTGGGACAGAAGATAGATATGAATGGCTTTTCAGTGCTGGGAAAAAATTATGAAGTTTATAATTATGTAGATTCTTCATATTTGCAGATTGCGATTCGTTATGGAATTGTATTGCTGGCGCTGGTTTGTGTTTTGTATGGTGCGGCACTTTTAAAGGCACGTAAAAGAAAAGATGGAATGCTGTTCCTATTTTTGATTGTAATTCTTTTTTTGTGCATAGAGGAACCTTTTCTGTTCGATGTTGGATTTAATCTATTTCCTGTTTTGGCATTTTGTGATGAAGACATTTTGGGTGAGTTTGCTTTTGAAACATCACATATAGAAGAATCATTTATAAAAGAGCCTGATATAAATGAAACAGCTGTTAAGCCATATTTTGTAAAAAACAAAAGTCAGAAACGAAAAAATAACAAAAGAAGGAAGAAAAGATCATAAAGGTTAATATGATTTTCTGACGGAAAGGGGGAGTAATGAGAAGAATAGCAGGAAAAATGGGAATGCTTGCAGCAGCAGCGGCATTTGTTTTGCAGTTTCAGGTAGTAAACTGCGCAGAAAAGACTAGTGCAGAGACAGTGATTGAGCAGGAGACACAGATTGATGTGCTCCAGTCAGCTTATGCACAGCCAGCTGATGCAACAAATAATCTGGCAGGAAGAAAGTTCATTCTGTTAGGAGACAGCTATGGAGATGGTTGGACACCAGAGCGTATGGAGGTCAGTTGGATGACCAGAATCAAGAATGCGCTTGGAAGTGAAAATGTGTATACTTGCAGTGAAGGTGGCGTAGGCTTCTGTGGTTATAATTCACAGCGAGCAACGTACATAACACTTCTTCAGCGTCTGCTTCCGCAGATTCCAGATCGCAATGCGATCACCGATATCGTACCATGTGGTGGCTTGCCAGATATGAGAAAAAATGATGCTGAGCTGATTGCTGGAATTAATAATTTCGTGTCATATTGCAGAACTATGTTCCCAAATGCGAGGATTTCCTATGGTGCGATTGGCTGGGGACCAACTGCGTATATACAAAATTTTATGGTTCCAAAGTATAACAATGTGTTCAGTAATATTGGTGCGCTTGGAATTTACAATATGCCTGGTGCATACACTTCATTGCATGGGCATCCAGAATGGTTTAGCAGTGATGGAAATCATCCGAATGGAGCAGGTCAGCAGGCAATTGCCAATAATGTAATTGCGCATCTGTTGTCAACCCGTTATCTTGTTGGACCAGGTTATACTGGAATTGCGAAGTATCCGATTGACGGACAGTGGTATTATGCGACAAATGGAATGCAGGATACCAGCTATAACGGACTGGCTTATTATCAGGGCGACTGGTATTATGTAGAGGGTGGTGCAATAAACTGGAATTACACAGGTCTGGCAAATTATGGAGGTACTTGGTACTATGTAAAAAATGGTGTCAGAAACAATGAGTACACGGGTATTGTTGTACATAATGGCGATTCTTATTATGTAACAAATGGTGTTTTGAATTGGGGTATAGATGGTGCAGTACAGGTAGGTGATACCGTTTACTGCTTGTCTAATAGTACAGTTAAAGCTGAATACACTGGTCTTTGCATGAGTGAGGATAAGACCTGGTATTATGTTGAAAAAGGAAAATTAAATGCAAATTATACGGGTCTGGTATATTATGGAAAGGATTGGTATTACGTAGAAAACGGCGTACTGAACTGGGGTTATACTGGATTTACCGAGTATTGTGGAACTACATACTACGTGACAAATGGCATGCTTGTGTGGGGAAAAGATGGAGCTGTTAAGATTAACGAAACTATCTATTGTTTGGCAGGCAGCACTTTAAATAAATCCTACACTGGCCTTTGCATGAGCGCTGATAAGAACTGGTATTATGTAAAGAATGGTGTGCAGGATACCAGCTATACTGGACTTGTTGCCCATCAGGGGCTTCAGTATTACGTACAGGACGGATGTCTGAATTGGGGCATAACAGGATTTAGGAACATTGGTGGTGTTTCCTATTACTTAAAAAATAGTATCGTAGCATCTTGGTTTAATGGAATCCAAAAGATTGATTCCATCTGGATTTGTTTTAAGAATGGTACAGTCGATTACTCCTATACAGGTCTGTTTAAAGGTGATGATGTATGGCGCTACATGAAGAACGGCTATGAGGATACCTCTTATGTCGGTGTGTGTGATTACAACGGACAGACCTATTTCGTATACTGTGGTCGCGTTGCATGGTTGATTACGGATGTGTGGTATGTTCAGGCAGATGATAAGATGTACTATGTAATGGGCGGTGTGGTCAATTGGAACTATACAAACCTTGTCAATACTGAATATGGCTGGTATTATGTACGCAACGGTGTTGTTGATACGCAGTATGCAGGACTTGTTTTGTACAATGGTGATTGGTATTACGTACAGAACGGAAAGATCGACTGGACATTTAATGGTTGGACAGAGTATAATGGCAGCCGTTATTATGTAACAAACGGATATCTTAATTGGAACAATCAGCCAGCAGAATAAGTAAAAAAATATAAACATAAAAAAGAGTGTCGGGAAACCGATGCTCTTTTTTGATGCAAAAAATTTATAAAAAGTTGTCAACCCAAAACATATCAATTAGAATACCAATTTTGCTAAATGGATTGTGAAATATTTTGAATTTTGATACAATAATTTTACTTGATTAATACTAGTAAAAAAGTATAGCAGGAAAGTAGTGGAGCCAGAGAAAAGCAATGTAGAGGGAGGAATAACAATGAAGAAATGTAAGAACGATAAAAGAAAAAAATATAAAAAAACAATACAAGTGTGTACATTGTCAGCATTTTGTTTGACAGCCGCTATAGGTGGTTTGATTATGGAAAATACATATGCTGACGAGATCCTTCTGATACCGAACGTTACACAGAGAGAATCACAGTCAGATACACAAAGTCAGAATGCAAATAATGAATCGTATGTTCAAATCATCTCAGAGGATATTAAAAGAACAAATTCAGTGGGAAAAGAATACTTTCATCGTGTTCGCAGTTACCCGGAGGTTTCGATGCCAGATCATCCGCAGACAGCAGATAAAATAAATGCCTATTATCAGAATGAGATTTTGGCACAGGATGATCAGGATGCAGAGGAGTTTATTCAAAACTCAGTGTCAGATGCAGAATCGTATGACCTGGATTTTAGCTATGAGTATACGCAGGAAATTAACTGTATGCGTGCTGATGAGGCAGTCATATCTTTTTCAATTATGAATACGGATTATACAGGTGGTGCTCATGGAGGAGAGGGCATTACAAGTGAAAATTTTGACAGTCAGACAGGGACACATTTGTCACTAACTGATGTGATGACAGAGGATCCGATGTCAGCAGAGCGTCTTGCAGCGCTAGTGGCAGAGGGACTTTATGAAGATCAAGAAGTATACTCGATGCTTTATGATACTGCGCAGATTCCGACAAATGCAAAGAAACTCGTCTAAGATGGGAAAAGCTGGTATTTTGCAGAAGATGGAATGGTGTTGTATTTTTCTACATATTCAATAGCACCATATGCAGCCGGAGATATTGAGATAACAGTACCATATGAAGAGTTAAGCACGATTGTAAAAGATCAGTATCTGTATCCAGGTAAGCAGTTTACAGTAACTAATGTTTATGCAGATGGGTCCTCTGCCCCGTATGAAATTACGCAGACACAAGCACCACAGGAATCCCAGGTCTGGCAAAATACGGGAAGCCCGGATTTTTCTTATATGAGTCAAGTCTATAATGTATTTTCAAGCGGTGATTTGGCAAGCATGTCGGCCTGTGCACAGTCTGATCAGGCAAATCAGATTGCAAATCAGATTGTAGCAGACCCATCATCAAACGGATGTCGAATCGTATTCTTGGATGAACAGTCTGCAAAAACACAGCCTGCAAATAAAAAGTCAAGGCTAAAATGAAAGAACTTTGAAAATTTTATACA